>Ga0299915_10000208_pt1 | contig 46020 bp, 45 predicted proteins | sample RVTome_13_FD_200263 | JGI IMG/M metagenome (GOLD analysis project Ga0299915, IMG submission 200263) | Soil microbial communities from uranium-contaminated site in the Upper Colorado River Basin, Wyoming, United States - RVT92D227 (version 2) ...
TTCATGGCATGAGCCGTCATGGCGATGATGGGAAGATGGAGGCCAGTTTCCTTTTCTTTGTCGCGAATCAGCCGAGTCGCCTGGAACCCGTCCATCTTGGGCATTTGGACGTCCATCAAGATGAGTTCGAAATTTTCCTTCTCCATGTCGGCCAGGGCCTCCTCTCCATTCATGGCTCCTGTCACCTGATGCCCTTGCTTCTCGAGCATATAAATGGCCACCCTCTGGTTGACAAGGTTGTCCTCGGCGATCAGGATGCGGTAGGCATGGCGGACGGGAAGTGTCCCCGGTTCCGGTCCCATGTCGGTTAGCTCCAGAGGCTTGGGGGCCAGGCCGAGGACATTGAGAATGCTGTTCTTAAGCTCGGAGGGCTTGATCGGCTTACCCAGGTGGGCGGAGATTCCGACCTTGAGCCATGGTGAAGCATCGATGCGGTTGCTCGAAGAGCTCATCATCATGATAATGGACCTGGCCAGTTCCGGGTTGTCCTTGATGTAATCCAGGATGATGAAGCTGTCATGGCCGGGGAGGTTGGCGTCCAGGAGGATGATCTGGAAGGGTTTATTCCTCTCTTTGGCGTCGTCCAGGATAACGATGGCTTGGTCGGCGCTCTCGGCTTCTCTGACTTTCAGCCCCCAGAAGGCCCCCCACTCGCTGATGACGCGCCGGGAGCTGGCGTTGTCTTCGATCAGGAGAAGGGGTAGGTCGGCGAAAAGCATCTTGGGCCGCCGGCTGGGCTTTTGGTCTTCCTTCTGGGGGATCATGAACCGAGCGGTAAAATGGAATTGGCTACCCTTGCCGGATGCGCTCTCCACCCAGATGCGTCCGCCCAGCAGGTCCACGAGTTGTGAGGAGATGGCCAGCCCCAGCCCGGTCCCTCCGTATTTTCGGGTCATGGAACTGTCGGCCTGGGCAAAGACATCAAAAATGATCTTCTGCTTGTCCTCCGGGATGCCGATGCCGGTGTCGGCGATCGCAAAGTGCAGGAGGATGGTGTCTCCTGCTCTGGTTTCTTCTTCCGCAGAAATCACGACCTCGCCCTTTTCCGTGAACTTGACCGCATTGCCGACGAGGTTGATCAGGATCTGCCGCAGCCGGCCGGGGTCGCCGATGATGTCCGCGTCCAGACGGGGAGGGATAGCGCAGACAAGGTCAAGTTTGTTCCTATGGGCCTGGATGGACAGCGGAGCGAGGGTTTCAAAGATGAGGTCTTCCAGGTTGAATGGAGTTTTTTCGATCTCCAGCTTGCGGGCTTCGATCTTGGAGAAATCGAGGATATCGTTGATCAAGGTCATCAAAGACTCGGCCGAAGATTTGATCCCCCGTAAGTACTCCCGTTGCTCGGGCGTCAGGTTGGTGTCGAGGGCAAGCTCGGTCATCCCCAGAATCCCGTTCATCGGGGTCCGGATCTCATGGCTGATGTTGGCCAGAAAGTCGCTTTTGGCCTTGCTCGCAGCCAGGGCCTCTTTGCGGACTCGGACGAGCTCGGACACGTCCACCAGGTTGAGGATCAACCCGCCGTACTCGCCGTTGATATAGGTAGGCTTGATCCGGAACATGACCTCCTTGTCGGCCAGGGTCCTCTGGACCTCCACGGGCGGAGAGCCGACAGTCTTCCGGAACGTCTCGATGTACGCCTTTAAGGTGTCGAGAACCTCTCCGAGATGGACGTCCCAAAGGGTTTGTCCGAGCAGCTGGGTCTTCTCCTTCTTCAAGACGCGAAGAAAATAGTCATTGACCTCGACGATCCGGTCCGCCGTATCCGCATAGACGACGCCCTCCTCAATCCCGGAAATGATGGCCGTCAGCTTGCCCGTCTCTTTCTTGATCGCTTCTTCGGCTCGTTTCCGGTCCAGGGCTTCGACAAAGGCAGTGGCCAGCGCCTCGACGGCCTTCTGGTCATCTCGGTCATATAGGCCGTCCTTGTTCGCCAGGGCCAGGACTCCGGTCGGCTTGTCGGCGTGTTTCAGGGGAACGACGAGGAGGTTGTGGATTTCGGGATGACCGATGGGAATGCCGACCCGGGCCGGGTGAGTCCCCGGGCTGTTGATCAGGTGGGTTTTTCCGTCTTTGAACGCCTCCGCCCAGAGGCCCCGAATTTTCATGTTATTGATGAGAACGGGAGCGTTGGATTTGGGGATCCGGCAAGCCACCCATCCTGGATCGCTCATCGAGATGGTGTCTAGGCGGTCTCTGGCGTTGATTTCGCCGATAAACCCGAACTTACTGTCGGTGAGGCTTTCGGCGAGGTGGAGGCAGAAGGCCGCCAGGTCGGAATCGCTCTCGTCGGTAATGGCCTTCTGGAGGAGCTTGTTGATAGCCTCGAGGAGCATGTTCTGCTTCAGGATCTGGGTCTCGGAGCAGCGCCGTTCGGTGATGTCCTTGTCCATGCCGCGGTAGCCGACAAGTCCGTTTTCATCATCCAGTATGGGTACAGCGTTGGTCTGCAAACAGACCAGACGGCCGTTCTTGCTCAGGTTCCAGTTCACCAGGTCAATGAAGGGTTGCCTTTGCGCCATCAGCTGGTTATAGATCCCGCGGACACGAATGGCTTCATTCTTGGGCATAAGGTCGAAAGGCGTTTTCCCGAGGATCTCTTCGCTTTCGTATCCCAAAATCTGTTTGACCTTGCCAGAGGCAAAAGTGTAGACCCCGTTCTTGTCAACCTCCCAGATCCAGTCCGCCGAGCTTAAGGCGATGTCCTGAAACCTCTTTTCGGATTTCCTCAGTTCTTCCAGGATCCCTTTTTGGTCCGAGATATCCCGGTAAATTCCGAATATGGCCTGGAGTACTCCTCCTACAAAGATGGGGGAGGCGATGACGGAAACGGTGATGGTCCGGCCGTCCTTGCGTCGGCGGACGGTTTCGAAGGCGACTTTCTCGCCGCGGATGACCCTCTGCGTGATGGAGACGGCCGCCTCCATCTCGTCTTTGGGCACGATCAAGTCATCGAGAGGATGGCCGACGATTTCCTCGGCGGTGAAGCCGAAGATCCTCTGGAATTCGTCGTTCGCCCTAAGGATCCGGCCCTCCTTGTCGGCGATGATGATCCCTTCCATCGCGTATTCGATCAGGTTGTCAGAATAGAGCTTTTCCCGGAGAAGGCGTTCTTGTTGGGCGTCCCGAATTCCAGACGCGCCGGCCGTCTCCTCGGTCGCGACCTTGCCTTCAGTAATAGCCATTTGCAGTCCTTGGGATCTAGATAAAACGCAAGTTGATTTTAGCTTCCCTGGAGAAAGGGTCAATCGCCTTTCCAGGTGAAAGCCGAGGTGAAATTCATCTGGCCTCCCTCATCGGCGGCGGTGAGGAGGCCGTCATCTCGAGATGAGGAAAAACGCTCGGACCTCCTCACGGACTCATGTCGGAGTGCTATTTAAAATCGTCAAGAACATGTATAATGATAATCAATTGCATGGAAGACAATAAACTCAGCCTGGTCTCATCGGCTTTCATCTTGGTTTTCCTTGTAGGACTCCTCCTGCGCCTGGCCAAGCCCGTTTTTTTCCCCTTCTTTCTGGCCCTCTTCATATACTTTATCCTATCCCCGGTTCTCGCTATCCTGCTTCGCTTGAAGATTCCCAAGCCCTTGGCCGTTTCCCTGATCATTATCACCGCCTTCTTCCTCTTCTATCTTCTGGGCGTGCTCTTCTACAACAGCGGCCGGGCGTTCGCGGCTTCCCTCCCTGACTACACCCAGAGGATGAATTCGGTCTTCAGTTCGATCGCTGAAACGTTCCATCTGTCCAAGTTCAACTTGGATCCCTGGCTCTGGAGCAAAACTCTGGATGCCGGCAAGTTGGCGGCCTTTTTTCTGCGTTCGATGAACCAGGTCTTCTCGTTTTTCTCGACGTTTATCCTGATCTTCGTTTTCCTTGTTTTTATGCTGTCGGGCCGGGGCAAACTCAAGTTCAAGGTGGAGCGGTCGTTCAGCCATCAGCGGGCGACAAAGATCAACCAGATCATGGACAAAATCGACCGCCAGGTTCAGAAGTACCTGATCATCAAGACGGGAATCGGCTTGCTCTCAGGGCTGGTGACCATGGTCGTCCTGTTGGCCTTCGGAGTTGATTTCGCCGTTCTCTTCGGGTTCCTGACCTTCCTTTTGAACTTCATCCCCAGCCTGGGTTCTCTCACCAGTATGGGTCTGGCCTCGATCATCGCCGCCTTCCAATTCGGCAGCGTTCTTCCCGCGCTCTGGATCCTCCTCATACTGGTCGGGCTGGATGTCGCCATTTCCAGCTTCCTGGAACCCAAGTTGATGGGACAGGGACTCGGGCTGAGCCCGCTGGTCGTCCTCTTCTCTCTTTTCTTCTGGGGATGGCTCTGGGGGATTCCGGGGATGATCCTGGCCGTGCCGCTCATGGCCGTCATCAAGATCGTCTGCGCCAACGTCCCCGCCTTGATCCCGGTCGCCGAGATCATGAGCAAGTAGGGGAGACGATCAAGGCCGGGTGATGATCTTTTTCTGGTCCGAGAATTCCTTGAGCCTGGCAAATCGCCGAGCCAGGTCCTGAAGATAGGTTCGCCCGGCCAACCTGCCGTGGGCGAGAACCTTGACCCCCAGGATGACATTCTCCAAGCACTTGAGCTTCTCTTCAGTACTGTACCTTTCCACATCCTGAAGCAAAATGATCTTTCTCTGAAATCGGCATTGCTCGAGGCTCAGGAGAATCGCCTCGCCGACATCGTTCCTGACCCGGCCCCCGTCTGGGGAAAGGAGCACCCGGAAGCGGTTTTTTTCAACTTTATCCTTGGTGTATTCGAGCGCCAGAATGGCGTCTCTGTCTGTAAAGGCGGGATTCCGCTCGGCATGTTCCTGCAGCGGGGCTTCGATATTCAGGGCCAACCAGTTCAGTCGTTCATCCTGCAACACTTCGTTAGAAAAGGTCCTCTTTTTCTGGATGATCTTGTTTTCTTGATAGGGTTTATGCTGAGTGAGAAAGGGGCATCCGGGCGGGCAGTGCAGCTCTTTCTCCCGAAGACGGCCGCAGCAGAGCGGGCAGAGGTCCGACCCCAGGGCGGTACACTGTCTTTTGGCTTTTCTTTGCCGGCAGTGGGAGCAAGTGGCCATGGTCCGGGCGTCCTTTAGCAGATGCAGTGTTCGATCATTTCTTGAGCACAAACATCTCGGCCCTGAGGCCCTTCATCTTTATGCCGAGAAGACTCTTCAGGGCTTTCTGGGCCGCCCTTTGTTCGGCATTCTTCTTGGAATAACCCTTAGCTTTGGCCAGGGGATAATGCCCCTGATAGACTTCCACGAAGAAGGTTTTGCTGTGATCGGGCCCGATCGAGGTCACCGTCCGGTAGGAAGGCGATGGCCAGCTCTCTTTCTGGAAATATTCCTGAAGGGCGGACTTGTAATTGTTGATCAAGAGCCCACGGGGATCGGTTTTCCGGAATGATTTATGCAGCAAAGGCAGGAGAAATCTTTTGGCCGCTTCGTAGCCCTTGTCCAAGTAGACAGCCCCCACGAGAGCCTCGAAAGTCCCAGCCAGGATAGTTTTTTTCTTGCGGCCGCCGCTCTTTTCTTCCCCTTTCCCCAGGAAGACGTATTTTTGGAGCTTTATCTCCCGGGCGAACTCGGAAAGGGACTCCGTGTTGGCCGCGGCGGACTTGTACTTGGACAAGTCGCCCTCCCTAAGACCTTTAAAGGCAGCGCAGAAGAAATCCGCGGTGACCAGCCCGACGACGGAATCGCCCAGAAACTCCAGGACCTCATTATCCGACGGCCTGTTGACGAGGTGTTCATAGGCGTATGAGGAGTGGGTCAGCGCCTGGCGGAGAAGGTCCTTGTTGCTGAAGTCGACACCGATGGCCTTCTCGAGCTGGGACAGGCTGGTCTTCATGTCCGTGAGAAGGTGTCAAATGGATAGACAACCCGGCCACCCCGGATCGTCATCTGCGGGGCCCCTTTGAGCTTCCAGCCGTCGAAAGGATTATTCCGGCTTTTGGACACCAGATTCCGGACGTCGACGGTGACTTCCTGGTGAAGGCTGAGGATCGTCAAGTCGGCGTCGGCGCCCGGCAAAACGCGGCCTTTGCCGCGCAGACCCAGGATTTGCGCCGGCCGCGTCGAGAACATCTCGACCAGACGCATCAGCGGGATGACGTGTTTCGAGACGAGCCTGTCTAAGAGCAGAGAGACAGCGGTTTCCAGTCCGTTAATTCCAAAGAGAGCCTGGGCAAACCCGACTTCTTTCTGCTCGGGCGAATGGGGGGCATGGTCGGTGGCGATGGCATCGACGACGCCTTCTTTAATGGCCTCGTGCAGGGCGCGCACGTCTTCAGCGCCTCGCACCGGCGGATTGACCTTGAGGTTGGGGTCGCGCTTTTCGAGCGCGGTATCCGAGAGAACGAGATGGTGAGGGGTGGCCTCGGCGGTGACCTGGATTTTTTTTCTCTTGCCCTCTCGGACGAGGTCGACGGCTCCCCGGGTGCTGAGGTGGGCGATATGGACACGGGCGCCCGCCGCCCCGGCGAGTATGATGTCCCGGGAAACCATGATATCCTCAGCCTCGGCGGGCATGCCCGGGAGGCCCAAGAGGATAGAAGTCGGGCCCTCGTTCATCATTCCGCCCTGGCTGAGGCTGGAGTCCTCGCAGTGGTCGATGATCAGTGCGTTCAACTTCTTGGCGCGGTCCATAGCCTGTCTCATAACCCGGCTGTTCTGGACGCCGCGGCCATCGTCAGAGAAGGCCACTGCTCCGGCGGCCGCGAGATCGGCCATGTCGGTGAGCTCCTCTCCGGCCAGGCCTTTTGTGATGGCGGCGATCGGAAGGATATTGATAATCGCCCTTTTTCTGGACTCGGCGATAATGTACTCGGTCACCCTGCGGCTGTCGTTGACGGGGCTCGTGTTAGGCATGGCGCAGATGGTCGTAAAACCCCCCTTGGCCGCCGCCCGGGAGGCCGATGAGATGTCCTCTTTTTTTTCTTGGCCGGGCTCTCTGACGTGGGTGTGCATGTCGATGAAGCCGGGGGCCACGACGAGTCGAGAGGCATCGATCACGGGAACGCCGGGGGCTTCAATCCGGGCTTCAACCGAGACGATCTTGCCGTCTGCGAGCAGGACATCCAGAGTCTCGTCGGTGCCGGAGGAAGGGTCGATGACCCGGCCGTTTTTAATCAGGAGTCTCACGTTCTTTCCCTCTCGTCCGCCGCTCTCCCTTCCAGACGGCCGGCTCGGTGATAAGGACTTCGTCGCCTTCGTCCACTTCGGTCAACTTGACCTGAACGAGTTCTCGCTTGGAAGTCGGAAGAACCTTGCCCACATAGTCGGCCCGGATCGGGAGTTCGCGGTGGCCGCGGTCGATCAAGACGAGCAGCTGGATTGTCTGCGGCCTCCCCAGGTCAAAAAGCCCACCCATGGCCGCCCGGATCGTCCGGCCGGTGTTGAGGACATCGTCAACGAGCAGCACATCCCTCTTGGCGATGGAAAAATCAATCTCCGTTTTTTGGACCATGGGGGACGCCGCTGTCTCGGTCACATCGTCTCGGTAGGGAGTGATGTCCAACACCCCGACCGGCACGTCCACCTTTTCGAGTTCCTTGATCAATTGAGAGATGCGTTTGCCGATGTAGATCCCTCGCGTGCGGATGCCGATGATCACCAGGTTCTTCAGGCTGCGGTTGCGCTCCAGAATCTCGGTCGTCATCCGGATGAGGGCCCTCTTGATCTTGCCGGCGTCCATGACTCTGGCTTTAATCTTTTCTTCCATGATCCATCTCCTGGGGTACGCGGCCTCCTTGAAAATGCCTTAAGAAGAGGAAAAAGTCAATCGTCTGTGTCTCTGAGCAGCCTCTCTGAAGACCGTCCCTCTCTTCTCAAAATAGGCGTGGGCAACAGCGATGTCCTTGTGGACCTGACTGATGAGGCGTTCCGGGCCGGGGTGCTTTTTTTCTCCCCTGAGCTTTCGGAGAAAACGAAGACCGATCCGACGGCGATAGAGCGTGGCCTGGAAATCGAAAATGTGGGTTTCGACCTGCAGGCCGCCGCCGCCGAAAGTGGGCCGGTATCCGATATTCGTGATAGAGGGATGAAAGCGGCCGAGTATATCGGCCTCAGTCAGGTAAACGCCCCGCGGCAGGATCTCATTGGGCGATTGGATATTGGCCGTCGGAAAGCCCAATCCCTTGCCGCGGCCAGAGCCCCGGACAACCCGGCCCCCGATCTCGTAAGGGTGCCCCAATAACGTATTGGCCGGGGAGACCCTCCCTTCGTCCAGCAGACGACGGATCAGGCTGGAGCTGACGACCTTGCCGTTCCTGACGGCGGACGGAATCGGACTAACGGTAAACCCCAGCCTTTGTCCGAAACGTCGCAGGTCATCGACATCCCCTTGGCGGGACCGCCCGAACCGGAAATTCTCACCGACGACAACTTCCTTTGCCCTCAGGCTGGAGACGATGACGCGATCAACGAACTCAGCGGAAGTCAGGCCGGCGAAGGTCCGATCGAAGGAAGCCAAAAGCACAGCCTGGACTCCGGCCGATCGGATTCCGGCCAGCCGCTGCTCCAGGGTCTGGATCATAGCGATTCGGCCGCCCCCGAGGACACTCTCCGGATGAGGAGAAAAGGTCAGGACAAGGGAGACCAGTCCCTTCTCCCGGGCCTTCTCGACGAGAAAGCGGAGGATTCTCTGATGTCCAAGGTGGAGACCGTCGAAGTTGCCGATGGCGACGACGGTCCCTCCGGGAAAGGCTGGCCGCTTGTGGAGTCCGCGCAGCACCTTCATGGGTTCAGACACAGATGACCTTGGACTTCTCCAGATAGCGCAGCCTGAGCTGCTGAAGGCAGGATTCGAGGGGAGGCAAGAACTCCTTCCCGGATCGTTCGTTCGATTCTCTGGACCGGTCAGAGGCGCGAGAGTTTTTTTCCTTCATCGTCGTCCTCGTGTTGAGCTGCTCTATCCCGGGAACGGGAATTGATATTAATCGGCACCTGGACTATCGTTCTGAGGGTTAATGCTACAATTTTTTAGCGGATAATTCAAGGGAGCAAGAGTCATGGAAAGAGATGAAACGATCGGACGGCGCTTCGAACGGCTGGTCGAGGTCCTGGCGGTCCTGCGGAGCGAGCAGGGATGTCCCTGGGACCGGCAACAGGACGAGAGGTCGATCGCCAACTACTTTCTCGAGGAGGTCTTCGAGGCCATCGACGCCGTTGCCGCGGCTGACGCGGCCGCACTCCGGGAAGAGCTGGGCGACGTGATGATGGAGGTTGTCTTTCTCGCCAGGATCTATGCCGAGAAGCGCCGCTTCACCATCTCCGATGTCTTGGACGGTATCCTCGACAAAATGATCCGCCGCCATCCCCATGTGTTTGGAGGCCGGCGAGTCTCATCGTGCCGCGAGGTCGTGGCGAGCTGGCAAGAGCACAAAGCGGCCGAAAAGAAAGATCGACCGATTTTCGACGGGATCCCGAAGTCGGCCCCGGCTCTTCTCCAAGCCTTTCAGATCGGACAAAAGGTGGCGGCCTATGGTTTTGATTGGGGAAACGCGCTGGCTGTCCTGGAGAAAGTCAAAGAAGAGGTCGAGGAGCTCGGGACGGCGCTTCAAGGGGGAAAGGAGCAGAAAGTCCAGGAGGAGATCGGAGATCTCCTTTTTGCGGTGGCCAGCCTGTCCCGGCTGGCCGGTCAGAACCCGGAGTTGGCTCTGCGGGCGGCCAATCAGAAGTTCAAGGAGCGCTTCCTCTCCCTGGAAAAAGAATTGCTCAAAAAGGGGAAAAAGTTGGGTGGTGCGTCTCTCGAGGAGATGGAGGAGACCTGGGTACGGGTCAAGAGAAGAGGCCTATGATACCGGCGCCGCCTTTTTCCTCAGCACTAGACTGGCTTTGATGAATTCATCCAGGTCGCCGTCCAGGACTTTTTCGACATCACCGGTTTCCAACCGCGTCCGCAGGTCCTTGATCAGCCGGTAGGGGTGGAGAACATAGGACCGGATCTGGTTTCCCCAGGCGATGTCGGATTTCGATTCTTCCATCTTTTCGAATTTTTCCAGCCGTTTTTTCTTTTGCAGCTCGTACAGGCGCGCTCTCAGGACCTTCATGGCGGACGATTTGTTCTTGTGCTGGGACCTCTCGTTTTGGCATTGCACGACGATCCCGGTGGGGAGGTGGGTGATGCGGACGGCCGAATCGGTGACGTTGACGTGCTGGCCTCCTTTGCCGCCAGCGCGGTAGGTATCGATCCTCAGGTCGTCGGGGCTGATATCCACTTCGATGTCCTCCTCGACCTCAGGGAAGACGAAGACTGCGGCGAAAGAGGTGTGCCGCCGTTTATTCGAGTCGAAGGGTGAGATCCGGACGAGTCGATGGACGCCGGATTCCTGGCTGAGATGGCCAAAGGCGTAGTCCCCCTCGACCCGAACGGTGACGCTCTTAATCCCGGCTTCTTCCCCCGGCATGGAATCGAGAACCTCTGTCTTGTAGCCCATGCGCTCGGCATACCTCAGGTACATCCGAAGGAGCATCTGCGCCCAATCCTGAGACTCGGTCCCGCCAGCACCCGGATGGATGGTGAACAGCGCGCTGCGGCCGTCGTCCTCCTCGAAGAACAGACTCTGCAGTTCGGCCTCTTCGAGGCTCTTGGCCAGGGCGGACAGGGCGCGGTCGAGCTCAGCGCCGACGTCTTCTCCTTCTGCGGCCAGCTCGGCCAAGACCTCGACTTCTTCTTTCTTTTCCTCCAGCCGGGAGAAGGAGGCGACATCACGCCCGAGTTTTTTCCTTTTCTGCTGGAGGAGCTGAGACTTTCTCTGGTCCTGCCAAGTTTCCGGCGCTGAGAGTTCAGCGGTGACGGCGGCGAGCTCGGTTCGTTTTCTCTCTAGGTCAAAGAAAACCTCGGATCTCTTCGAACTTCAGGAGATGCTCCTTCGTCCGGGCTTGGAGCTCAGTTAGCCTGTCCGCGGGGATGGGATTTTTTTCGCTCATTCGCGCTCTTAATCAGGGCTAGGATAAATAAGATGCCGCTCAAAGTCAAGCTGATGTAGGGGAGGACGTCTCCGTGCCGGGCGTAGAAGGAGAGCCTTTCAATCGGCCGGATCCTCCCGCTGAGATAGGTTTCGGTCATCAGCCTGGATCGGGCCAGGACACGACCGTAAGGATCGACGATCCCGCTGATCCCGGTCGTGGCTGCCCGCAGCAGATAACGCCTGTTCTCGACGGCCCGGAAGACCGCGATCAGAAAGTGCTGTTGGGGCGAAGCACTCTCTCCGTACCAGCCGTCATTTGTGATGGTCACGAGGAACTGGGCGCCCTTCTTGGTGAACTTGCGGACCAACCCAGGGAAGATAATCTCGTAGCAGATGGGAGTGCCAAACTTCTTGCCTGCATAGGAATGCAGGACTTGAGACCTGCCGGGAGTGACCGTGCCGATGGCGTGGGTCACTTTCTCGATAAAAGAAAAGACCTTCTTGTACGGAGTGTACTCACCGAAGGGGACAAGGTGCATCTTATGATACTGGGTCATAGACAAGTCGGGGTGAAGACACAACGCCGTGTTGAGATAGAGGGGCTCTCCCTTTTGGACGGTCGTTTCGTTAGTTCCAAGGAGGAGAGTCCGGCCGGTCGTCCGGACAAAATCGAAAAGGATTTCCTTGAGATGGACATACAGCGGATCAGGGCAGCTGAGACACAGGGGGACGGAGAACTCGGGCCAGATGATCAGTCCGGCGCCGTCGGCGGCAGCCCGCCGGCTGAGTTCGAGATGCCGGTCGAACAGCTTCCCGATCTCTTCACCGGAGATCCGATCCCAATAGATATCCGAGGATACGTTTCCCTGGATGACGGCGACCGGAAACGGCTCTCCCTCCGGAAGGGGTGCTTTCAGGCTCATGAGCCCGGCGGCATGGAGGAACAGCACGACCGACAAGCCGAAGAAGAAGGGCGCCCTCTTTCGAGCGGCGATCGAGAGCACAAATAGGCTCTGCAAGAGGACAAGGGCAAAAGACAGTCCGAAGACTCCGGTCACCGAAGCCAGCTGGAGAAAGGACAAGTTTCTCACCTGGCTGTAGCCCAGAAGCCCCCAAGGGAAGCCGGTGAAGAGGTAGGTGAAGATATATTCCCAGGAGATCCAGATCAGGGGGGCTGCAACGAGCGCTCCACGAGGAAAGGAAACCCCGACCCGGCCGAACACAAAGGCGAAACCTCCCCAGGAAAACGCCATGAAGACGACCAGGACGAGGTAGATGATTCCGCTGAGAACGGGAGACAGGCCGCCGTAATGCGCGGGAACATAAGGGATCCAGTAGAGGAGGACGGCGTAATAAACGAACCCGCCGACAAATCCGATGCGGAAGGCCTGTCGCGGTTTTTTTTTGAGGAGAGAGAACAGGAGTGGAATCAGACAGATCCAGGCCAGAAAAAAGAGGTCAAATTTGGGAAAGCAAAGGGCGGTGAGAAGGCCGCTCACAATGGCCAGAAGGAAGGACATCTCAGCCGCGCTCGTCAGTCTCGGACGATGAAATAGTCAGTTTTCTTGCCCGCCGCTGAGGACAGCTTCGCCCTGGCTTCCTCCGCTTGCTCCCTGGTCAGGAAACCTCCGACCCTGACCCGGAAGACAGGCTTTTTATCCGTCGCCTGGGGGTCCAGGACCACAACTGGATAGCCCATCTTGCGGAACCTCTGGGCCGATTCTTGGGCGGCCTGCCTCTCAACTAGAGCTCCGACTTGCACATAAAAGAGGTTTTTTTTCTCGATGGCCGCCTGCTGGTCGACCTTGACCTGGACCTTGGGCCCTGCTTTTTGAGGTTCGACCTTTGGCCTTTCCGCGGGTCTCTCGGGGATTAAGTCCTTCTTGGCTGGAGTGGCTTCTGGTTGAGCCGGAGCTGGCTTTTCGGCCGCCTCACGGACAGGCTGCTGGTCCGGCTTCATTTGGGGAAGCGAAACGATCTTTTCCTTGACTTGCTCTGGTTCTTTCTGGGCGATGACATTGGCTTTCTGGGCCACCTGGGCATGTTTCTTACCGACCGAAACGCCCAGGAGAAAGATCACCACCCCTATGACCAGGATGCCCAAGAAAATGATGGCCAGCTGGGTGCTGGAGACCTGGACCTCTCGGAACTCTCTGTTTTTCATCACGATTTATCCGACCCCGGCTTTTCGAGGGAAAACGACCGCAAGAACTCCATCGGGAGAGGAAAGATGATGGTCGAGTTCTTTTCGGTGGCGATCTCGGTCAGGGTCTGCAGGAAACGCAATTGCAGGGCCTGAGGGTTCCGGGAGATGATGTCAGCCGCTTCGGTCAGCTTGCCGGCAGCCTGGAATTCGCCTTCGGCATGGATGACTTTGGCCCGGCGCTCTCGTTCCGCTTCGGCCTGCTTGGCGATCGCCCGGACCATCGTTTCAGGTAAGTCCACATGTTTCGTTTCCACGAGCTGGACCTTGATCCCCCAGGGGTCGGTGTGCTTGTCCAGGATCTCCTGCAGCTGGGCGTTCAGTTTCTCCCGTTTGGAGAGGAGGTCGTCGAGCTCGACCTCGCCAAGCACGCTGCGCAATGTGGTCTGAGAAAGCTGGGATGTGGCATAGAGATAGTCCTGAACCTCGATGATCGCCTTGAGGGGTTCCATGACTCGGAAGTAGACGACGGCGTTGACCTTGACCGAAACGTTATCCTTGGTAATGACGTCCTGGGGAGGGACGTCCAGGGTGACCAGCCTCAGGCTCACTCGGAGCATGCGGTCGATCGGGGCGAAGACAAAGATCAAGCCAGGCCCCTTGGCTTGAGGGAGGACGCGTCCCAAGCGGAAGATGACGCCGCGCTCGTATTCACGGAGGACCTTGATGCAATTCAGCAGATAAAGAACGATGATCCCGATGATGATGATCGGAACGGAAACCATAGGAACCTCCTTGTTCTCTATTCATCCCGACCTGCCGGCGCCGAGAGCGGGCCGGTCAGATCCGGGTTCACATCTTGTCAACGCGAATCTTGAGAGAATCCAGGACCTGGGTCACCCTCACCTTGCTCCCCTTGGCGATGGGTTCTGCGGCCTCGGCGTTCCAGATCTCGCCGTGGACGAAGACCTTGCCTTCGGGGCTGAGGTCGGTTTGGGCAGTACCGATTTCCCCGACGAGCCCTTCCTTCCCGGTGGTGGCTTTTCTGGAATGAGCTCTGACCACGAGAAACAGGAGGAATAAAAAGATCAGGGAAAGACCGACGGCCAGAGGGATGATTATTTTCAGGCTCGGTTGGAGCTCGGGAATCGGAGAATCGATGAGCATGACGGAACCGATGACCATGGCGATGATTCCTCCTGCGCCGAGTATTCCAAAACTTTGAACCTTGACCTCGAGGATGAACAGCCCGATGGCGAGAAGGATCAGGAGCAACGCCACATAGTTGATAGGCAGGATCTGGAACGAGAAGATGGCCAGGAGAAGGCTGATCCCTCCGAGCACGCCGGGGAGGATGGCTCCGGGGTGGGCGAATTCGAAATACAGCCCGAGGAGGCCGAGCATCAGAAGGATGTAGGCCAGGTTGGGGTTGGAGATCGTGAGCAGGAATTTCTGACGGGCCGTCATCGGGATGTCGACGACCGCTTCACCCCTGAGGCGCAGCTCGACCGTTTCTCCGTTGAACCTCTTCAGGGTTTGACCGTCGAAGTGGGCGATGATCTCCTCCTCGCTGCCCGCCACAAGGTCGATCAGCCCTTTCTCCAGGGCTTCCTTTTCGGTATAGGACAGGCTCTTGCGAACCGCATCTTCAGCCGCTTGGACATTGCGGCCGCGCTTCTCAGCCAGGGTCTTGATGTAGGACGCCGCGTCGTGGGTGACCTTCTCTTCCATGGTTTTGTCCATGGCCTGTCCGGTGATGGAGATGCCCACTGGATGGGCGGCCCCCGTGTTCGTCCCTGGAGCCATGACAAAGAGGTCGCTGGCGATGCCGATGTAGAACCCGGCCGAAGCCGCCCGAGCGCCGCCGGGACCGACATAAGTCATGACCGGGACAGGCGAGGCCAGTATCTTGGCAATGATCTCGCGCATGGCCGAGTCGAGTCCGCCGGGCGTGTTGAGGACAATGATCAGCAGGCTGGCGTTGTCCCTTTCGGCTTTGTCGATCGACCGGATGATGTACTCGGAAGAGATGGGATGCACGGGCGCGTCGACTGTGATCTTGTAGATCGCGGCCGCGCTCGGGAGCGTGAGGAGGAAGAGAAATGCGGCCAGGCGAAGCGTTTGTTTCATGTTGATTTCATTATAAGTACTGGGGGATATCAAGTCAATAATGCGTCTTGACATTTTGAAGTTGATCCATTAATTATTATCTATCGTCCATCCGGACCGAAGGAGATTCAGATGATCAAGAACGATATCGCCCTTGCCATCGAGAAGAACTCGGAGTTTAATAGGGCCAAATCGCTGCTCATCGTGGAATCGATACTGAAGTCCTTGAAAGGGGCGCTGGAGAAGAGGCAAAAGGTCGAGATCCGGGGGTTCGGTAGCTTCAGGGTGGTCGATAAGAAAACCGGGTTTGGACGAGATATCCGGCGGAAAAAGCAGATCAAAATAGAAAAAGGAAAGCGGATCAAGTTCCGCTCCGGCCAAGAATTGAAAAACACGCTGGTCAGGAAATAGACGGGCGGTGCGAAAAGCTCAGTCTCTTCGCCCGCGCCCGGGCCCGGGCAATCGATTGAGCGCCCGGGCATCGTCGTCATCCCGATCATCGGGCCTGCGGACATACTCCCTCCTCTCCCGTCAGAGCAAGGTGGCGGTCGGCGATTTTGCCAAGCCCTTCCGGCCGGAAAGCGGTCTGGCCGGGTTCATCGACAGCCTTCCGGACATCCTGGCGGGAAAAGATTTCAAGGATTTTCTTGGCCTTCTGCGGACCGCCCGGTCGAAGAAGAAGCCCATTCTTTTTGGCTTAGGCGCCCATGTCATCAAGGTGGGACTCAATCCCGTCCTCATCCGCCTGATGAAGGACGGCTGGATCAGTGGAGTCGCCCTGAACGGCGCCGGCATCATCCACGATTTCGAGATCGCTTTCTGCGGCCGGACATCCGAGGATGTCGCCGTTCAGCTTAAGGACGGGAGGTTCGGGATGGCCCGGGAAACGGGGGAGATGCTGAACGCGGCGATCCGGAGCGGGGCCAGGCGGGGATGCGGGCTGGGCGCAGCGGTGGGAGGAATGATCGCCCGATCCCGGCTTCCCTTCAAGAAACTCAGCCTGCTGGCATCCGCCCATGACCTCGGGATTCCGGTCAGCGTTCATGTGGCTATCGGAACGGATACGATCCACTTCCATCCTCGGTCCAGCGGTGAGGCCCTGGGCAAGACATCGCTGGCCGATTTTTTCCTTTATTGTTCCCTCCTGGAGAAGCTCGAAGGTGGCGGTGTCTATATCAATATCGGCTCGGCTGTCGTCCTGCCCGAGGTCTTCCTGAAAGCCGTGAGCTATGTCCGGAACAGGGGAACGCGTCTGGAACGTTTTTCCACGGCCGTGTTCGATTTCCTTTATCACTATCGTCCGGAGCAGAACGTCGTCCGTCGCGCCGTGGGAAAAAAGGGGAGGGGATTCTACTTCATCGGCCACCACGAGATCATGGTCCCGCTCTTGGCCGCTGCGCTCGGAACCGGTCGCTAGACCGGCCTTCCTTTTCCCGCGTTTGCTTTTTCCGGAAATCGACCAGGAGACTACGGTATAATCGTTCAGCCTGAGCTGCGGTCTCGGCAACGGTGCCGGACGTGTCGATAAGATGGTCCGCGTGTTTGATCTTTTCTGCCGCCCGCATCTGGCTGCGGATTCGTTTCCGGGCTTCGCGCCGAGTGATCCCGTCCCGTCTCATCAGCCGCTCGACCTGGATTCTCTCGGAACAATGGACAACCACGACCCTGTCAAAGAACGGGGCGAACCCCGACTCGATGGTGAGCGCCGCCTCGGAGATGAAAATCTTATGAGTGCCCAGCCGCTCCAGTCTCCGGACAGCCTGCTTTATCTTTTCCAGGACGGGAGGATGCAGAACGCGGTTCAAGAACCGTCTCTCTGGCTCGGACGAAAAGACGATCTTTCCCAAGAGCTGCCGGTCGACCGTCCGGTCGGGGTTCAAGATCCCCGCTCCAAAATGAGTGGCGATCTGGCACCAGGCCGGCCGACCCGGCTTGATCAGGTCATGGGCCACCTGGTCGGCCGAATGGATATAGCAATTATGGTCGGCCAATACCTTGGCGACGACAGATTTTCCCGTGGCGATCCCCCCGGTCAGTGCCACGGTCAGCATGGACACGCGGATGCTATTTCGCCTTCTTCTTGGCGCCCTCGACGAACTTGAAGTCCTTGCTGAACCGGATGGCGACACCCTGCCGCTTGCCTTTTTTATCCGGTTCCTCGAGACGCACGGTGATCCCCCCGAGGTTGAGCTTGATCTTCTTTCCTCGGGTGAGGTTCTTCGGCAACTCGATCATGAGGTTGAGTTTGGATCCGACGACGACTCCCGAGTCGAGACAGAAGTAGGCTCCCGTGGAGCTGATGTTCTGGAGGGTGGTCGTCTCGGTGAATTTCTCGCCGTGGGGCAGACGGCCTTCAATCATGGTCGAGAGGGGCAGGTCCAATCGCCACTCTCGCCGGCGGTTGGCCTGGAGGGAAGGAATGGCCTCTTCCTTTTTGGGTTTGGCTGCTTTTTTCATCTCAACCTCTGCTTGATTCCTGGATTAAAACAGAGCCGAATTGATGGCGTATAAGGCCAGCTGGAGCCGGCTGTGCGTATCCAGCTTAGCGTAGATGCTCTTTATATGGGAGCGGACTGTGTTCTTGCTGATGAACAGGGTCTCGGCGATCTCGTCGTTGCTCTTGCCCTGGCCGATGAGCCGAAGAACCTGGAACTCGGTGGGGGTGAGCTGGTCGAGTGTCTTTTCCTTGAGGTCCCTGCCGACCACAGAGATGATGCGGTCCATGATGCTGCTCATCTTGTCCCGCGGCAGCCAGATCTCCCCCTTGTGGATGACCCGGATAGCTTCCGAGAGTTGACCGGCGGGATCGGTGAGGTCGAAGTACCCCCTGGCCCCGGCGTTGATCAGGCCGACGATCTCCTCGTGCGAAGGAATGCTTCCCAGGATCAGGAGCTGCGACTTGCTCTGAAGCTTGGAGATCTCCTTGATGGCCTTGCAAATTTCCCGCATGTTGGGCAAAGGCTCGGTGTTGGCGAAGAGGATAACCTGTGGCCGTAGCTTCTTGATCGATTCCATGAAGCTCTCGATCGTGTTCTTCTCCACGTTGGCGATCTCGATGCCCGCATCAGTTTCCATGGCCTTCAGGATCCCCGAAAGGATGATCTCCGATGGACAGAAAATGAGGATCTTGATTTTCTTCTCTTCCGCCGTCATGATTTTTTTGTTCATAGTTCACTCACTCTCTGTGTTTCTTAGCCCCAAAGCGTGAAGGTTCGTTTCAACTCTTGGCCCGGCGAAATTCTAGTAAATCCCCCCCGCCTTGTCAAGTGAATACTCGGGGGGGTCCGACCTCTGTCCGCAACGCCGACCTTATTCAAACCCCGCCTGATTGGTCAGGAGGGGAAGGGGAGGTTAATGAGGTTCAAACAGAGTCTTGGAGGCGTCCGATCGAAGTGGAGGGTTAGTTGATGCTCGGCGGGATGGGGAGCAGCTTGAATTTTTTGTCCAGCCGCAGCGAGACCAGCTGTTTTTTCCCGTTGCGCGAGGAGTCCGCCTGAGTCAGGAGGACGGTACCGGTCAGTTGCAGCTTGAGGCTGTTCTCCAGGATGAGGGTCTTGGGGATGTCCAGCGAGATATCCAGCTTCGCTCCGATAGGAACATGAGAACGTAGCCAGATGGTCGCTTCCTCGGAGCTGATCGACGTGATCAGGGTCTTCTCGCGGAATCTATTTTCCAGGGCGTCCACCCCGGTCACCAAAGCGGGAAGAGAGAGCTCGAAGGCACGCTCCCTCTTCCCGTCTTTGGACGCGCCATGGATGGAGGGTTTGAAGGGCTCTTCCTTTTCATTCATGTTCAGAATCTCATTATCCGCACCACTCTCCGCCAGGACAATCCCTCTTGGAGATGAATCGAAGGGTGATTTTTTTGTCATTCTTGTCATCCACAAAGATTAGGCCTTATTGTTCCAAACGGCCTCCGTCTGGACCTCCTCGCGACCGGCGGGAGACGGCCTCTCCCTATCCGTCCGCTTTGATGAAGTATTTGTTCTCAAACCTCAAAGAGACCCGCTGCCTCGAATGATGGGATTGATTGGCCTCGACAAGCGCCACTTTGCCGTTGATGACGAGCTTCAGGTTCTGGTCATCGGACAGCGAGGGGGGAAGGTCGATGATCAGCTTGAGTTTGGAACCCAGCGTGATGGGATTGACCATGTTGAATGAGGCTCCGTGATGGCTGATGTAAAAGAGAACGGTCTTCTCCTGAAAGGAACGGCCCGCGGCGTCGCGGCCCTCGACGACGGTGGGAAGTGGCAGGTTGAAAATCTGGTCCTTCCTTTCGGCTTTGCCCGGCGGCAGTAACGAGGATTTCGATAACATATCCGCTTCCTTTTCCTTTTTCGTTGCCTAAGATGCCATGCCCGGACAGAGGGGTCAATCACCCCTTTGGATGAAATCAGGGGTGAATTTGTTTTCGCCGCACCATGACCTCCTGTCTCACCCCCTCACCCCGAAGCGCGCATCCGAAACAGACCCCGGAGTTCCTTGACAAACATGGGGGGAGGCAGATAGAATGAGCCAATCATTGCGCGCCTGGAGTGACCCGTGGCCAAGGATGAACGGTTCGTCAAGCAGATCACAGCCAAGACCGAGGATTTTTCCCGCTGGTACCTGGAGATCATCCGTAAGACCGAGATGGCCGACTATGCCCCGATGAAGGGCATCATGGTTATCCGCCCTTATGGCTACGCGATCTGGGAGAACATGCAACGCCTGCTGGACCGGCGGATCAAGGAGACGGGGCACGTCAATGCCTATTTCCCCTTATTCATCCCGGAGAGCTTGCTGAAGAAGGAGATGGAGCACCTGGAAGGGTTCGCCCCGGAGGTCGCCTGGGTCACCCAGGGAGGCCAGGAGGAACTTGAAGAACGGCTGGCTGTCCGGCCCACCTCGGAGGCCATCATCGGCTCCATGTATGCCAAATGGATCCAATCCTATCGGGATCTGCCGGTCTTGATCAACCAATGGGCCAATATTGTCCGCTGGGAGAAAGTGACCCGGCCCTTTCTCCGGACCACCGAGTTCCTATGGCAGGAAGGGCACACCGCTCATGAGACGATCGAAGAGGCGCAGGATGAGACCATCAAGGTCCTTTACCTGTACAAGGATTTCGTGGAATCGGAGCTGGCCATCCCGGTGATCGAAGGTCGGAAGTCGGCGCGGGAGAGGTTCGCCGGAGCCATGGAGACTTACGCGATCGAAGCCCTGATGTCGGACGGCAAAGCGCTCCAGATGGGCACGTCGCACAACCTCGGACAACATTTTTCCAAAGTCTTCGAGATCCGTTTCGAGGACAGGCAGCAAAAACAGCAGTATGTCTGGCAGACATCATGGGGGGTTTCCACGCGCCTAATCGGGGCCCTGGTCATGACCCATGGGGATGACTCCGGGCTGAGGATGCCGCCTCAGGTGGCGCCCATCCAGGTGGTCGTCGTTCCCATCTCGCTGGGTAGCTGGAAAGAGAATGTCCTCCCCGTCGCCCTGGCCATCGAAAAAGAACTGCTCGAGGCGGGCCTGCGCGTCAAGCTGGATGCCCGGGAGGAATTCACACCCGGGTGGAAATTCTCAGAGTGGGAGATGCGGGGAGTCCCGCTGCGGGTGGAGGTCGGGCCGAAAGATATCAAGGAGAACCGTGCCGTACTCGTCCGCCGAGACGTTCAGCAGAAGGACTTCGTCGGACTGGCCGCGCTGGTACCGCAGGTCAAGAAAACGCTCCAGGAGATCCAATCGTCCTTATTTGACCAGGCGCTGAGGTTTCAACGGGAGAACACGCGGAGCGTTTCTGACTATCAGGAATTCAAAGAAGTCCTCGAGTCCAAGCGCGGATTCATCCGGAGCTGGTGGTGTGGCGATGAAGCCTGTGAGGACAAGATCAAAGAAGAGACAATGGCCAGCATCCGGGTGATCCCCTTGAAGGAAGAAGCTAAGGGCGACCCGGGCGATTGCGTTTACTGCCGGAAAAAGGGCCGGGAGCTGGCCTATTTCGCCAGGGCCTATTGATGGCCTTGAGCGCGCCAGCGCTCTCCTCCTGCGGCGCGATGGCCTGATCTACCGTCGAAAGTGGGCTGGGCTGACTGCGGAGAGATCCGGGAAATAGGGGAAGATCATGTCGGACCCGCAAGACGATTTCGTCACCCAAAGAGAGAGCATGGTGGAAGTCCAGATCCGGGCCCGGGGCGTGAATGACGAGAAGGTGCTCGCGGCCATGCGCAAGGTGCCGCGGCACCTCTTTGTTCCCGAAGAACTCAGGCCTTTCGCCCATGGGGATGAGCCTCTTCCGATCGGCGAAGCGCAGACGATTTCCCAGCCGTATATCGTCGGCTACATGACCGAGGCGCTCGAGCTTTCGGGAGGGGAAAAGGTCCTGGAGGTGGGCACAGGGAGCGGCTATCAAACGGCCGTCCTGGCCGAGATCGTCCGCCAGGTCTTCACGGTAGAACTTATAGGCGCTCTTTCCGAAAAGGCCCGGGCGCTCCTGCAGGCGCTCGGTTACTCGAATATCTACTCCAAGGTCGGAGACGGCACTTTGGGATGGGAAGAGAACGCTCCATTCGATGCGATCATGGTTACGGCCGCGGCAGCGGCGGTGCCGAAGAGGCTCCAAGAACAGCTCGGTCCGAACGGACGAATGATCATCCCGGTGGGAGCGGGTTTTCAGGAGCTCTTCCTCATCACCCGCGAGCGGCGGGGTTTCCGGAAGAAAAAATTGCTGCCGGTCCGCTTCGTGCCCCTTGTTTCCGCGCATTGACAAGCGGACGGGAGAGGGATACCATGGCGGCGGACTGGGTGCACGGAGATTAAAGATGAAGAGACGAACCATCCTGCTCCTGGTATTTTTGACCCTCTACTGCTCCGGACAGGCGGGGAAGAACAGGTTCATCAAGGTCTATTTTCCTGACGGTTTCTCCGCCACCGCCGAGCTCGCCATGAGCGACGAGGAGCGGGCTCAGGGGCTGATGTTCCGGGAAAAGATCAACGAGGATCAGGCCATGCTATTCCTGTTTGAGGAAGAGGACATCCATTCTTTTTGGATGAAGAATATGCGCTTTGCCATCGATATTTTATGGCTCGACGGCCGGAAGCGGATCGTCCACATCGAGAACCGGGTCCCGCCTTGTCCCAAAGACCCCTGTCCCTCCTATGTTCCCGCGGCGGCGGCGGCGTTCGTCCTCGAGCTCCAGGCCGGTTTTGTCGAAAAACACGTCCTGCGCCTCTACGATCGAATCGAATTCGTCCTGCCTAGGGAGCTTAGCGAACCTCGAAATCCATGACTTTGACAGCCGTCCTGCCGCTGAGCATGTCCTTGAGAACAGCCTTGAACCTGTATTTCCCAGCCGGGACCTGACCCCCCAAAGTGATGTTGTTCTGGGCCCAGAGGTCCATCACTGGCGTCCTAGTCGTGTAATGGAAATCGAGAGCGTTCGGCCATTCCTGGAGGACTGCCCCCTTTTCATCGAGCAGCACCATGTCCTGGGTGTACCAGATTTCGTAGAGCCCTTCCTTCTTTGCGGTGAAGACGTTGACCGGCTCATAGTAAACCAGGAGCTCGCCGCTCTTATCGAGGGCTGAACTGGGGAGGGGCGCATAAGAACCGAACCCGACGATGTTCGAGCAAAAGGCGAAATTGCGGAAGCCCAAATCCCCCCTGTTCTGGATCTCGATAATCTGCTCCTTGAGCTTCAGGATTTCGTTGTCTTGGGCGGTAGAAAGTGAAGCGGCCAAGATGATCAGGCTGGCCAGCCAGAATACCCTCTTCATTTTTCCTCCTTCGGTCAAAGAATCATTTGTCTTCAGGAATTATAGTGAGCAGCATGGGAATTGCAAGAGGACTGGGCTTTTCAGGGGCGCAGGGGAAAGATGATCTCGTCGAGTTCGCGGGCGACGCTCTCGGACGCCTTATCTTGCCCGAGCAGGTCGGCGATCCGCCGGAATTCTTCTTTCATCTTAACCCTTCTTGCTTCGGAGAAGAGCAGCGCTTTCGTCTCGCGGACGAGGTGAGCGGTCGAGAAGCGGCCCTGGATAAGCTCCGGCACGATGGTCCTGGCCGCGAGAATGTTGACGATGCTGTAGGCGCGAATCCGCACCAGCCTGTGAAACGGATAATAGGTGAGGGGGGAGAGGCGATAGAAAGCGATAAACGGGGTCCCCAGTAAGGCCGTCTCCAGGTTAGCTGTTCCGCAGGAGGAGAGGACAAGTTCGGCCTGAGCGATGGCGTCATATCCGTCCATGGTGAGGACATCGATCCCCGGCTCTCCGCGCGGCAGAAAGCGATGGAGATAATCCCGGTCGACGCTCTCCGCCAAAACCAGAAGAAAATGGACGGGGATTTCGGTCCTTAGCCTTCGAGCCGCCGCGACCAAGACGGGCAGGTGGTTCTTGATCTCTGTCCTCCGGCTTCCGGGCAGGAGAGTGATCAGATGGGCTTCGGGCGGAAGAGAATACTTGGACAGGAACTCGTCCCTGCTCAGGCTGGCTGTGACCTTGTCTTTGAGGGGATGGCCGACGAACACCGCCGGGATGCCGTTGTCATCGTAGAGCTTTTTTTCGAACGGGAAGATGAGGCACATCTGGGTGACCACCTTCCGGATAGTCTTCAGCCGGCCGCTCCGCCAAGCCCAGACAGTGGGGCTGATATAATAGAGTACAGGGATGCCGGCCTTGCCCAACTTCTTGGCCAAGCGGAGGTTGAAGTCCGGCGAATCGATGAGGACGGCCGCCGCAGGGTTTCGGGCCTGGACCTCTTTCTCGAGGAGAGTGAAGACCCTCCGGATCTGGGGGAGGCGGGTCATGACCTCGAAAATGCCGACGGCGCTCAGCTCTTTGATGGAACAGCAGATCTCGACTCCTTCTTCGGCCAGCCTCTCTCCGCCCACTCCGAAAAAGCCGATGTCCGCGTGCCGTCTTTTGAATTCGCGAACGACGTCCGCTCCGTGCTTATCCCCTGAGTTTTCTCCGGCCACGATCAGGATGGACTTCATTTAGAGGACTGGCCGTAGTAGACGATCTCCGGTGGCTGCTTGGGGTCCTGGCCGTAAAAAAAGAGCCACCTGTCGTAGCTCTCTTCATCGTTATAGGTGCGGAAGGATTTCTTGGTGGACGAACTGACAACGCCGAGGATCTGGGCGTTTCGGATGGAGGACAGGGCGCTCTTCGGGGCCACCAGGATACTCTGGACCGCAAACCCTTGGCCCTGACCGCGACCCCGTCTGGTGCCGCCCCCCGTCTGGATGGGATTTCCGTCTGGACCGCGCCGAATGGCACCTCCCGGGCCGCCTTCCGGAAGGAGGATGATGTTCCAATCGCCGTCCGGGTTCATCGGGTCCCTGAAGGGGCGGCGGAGGCACTTTTCTTCGACGAGGTCTTCGAGGGTTTTCGGAAAGGTACCGGGTTTCTTAATCTGGAAAACCCTGACCGCCTCAACGTACTGTTTGCCCCTGAAGATGAGTTCTTGCTCTCTCTCCCGCTGGATCTGGGTCTGCCAGACAGGGACGGCAACCAGCAGGCCGATGCCCATCGCGGTCACGACGAACAGAAGCATGATCAAGACGTAGCCGCTGGGTCTATTCCCCATTGTCCGCTACCAAGTGTCATAGGTCGTGCCGTCCAGGGCTTTGGCCTGAGACCCGGAATGAACGTCGACGATCCCGTACTCCACCCCAGGGACCATTTCTTCGTACGAGGGTTGATCTTTGATCTCCTGCCAGGTATCGGCCGAGCCGGTCATGGGATCGATGGGGAGCGTGCGGAGGTAGTTTTCCTCGACCAAAGTCCTGAGGGTAGCCGGGTATTTTCCCTTGTCTGAGTAATATTGGTCGATCAGTTTTCTCATCTGGAAGAGGTCTTCCTTCAACACGGCCTCTTGAGCCCGATGGCGGGAATGCTGATAGCGGGGGAGCGCCAGCCCTACGAGGATCCCGATCAAGGCAAAGACGATGATGATCTCGATCAGGGTGAACCCGCGAACGCTGCGGTCGCCTTCTTTCCTCATCGGCTTACCAGTCCCTGTATTTTGTCCCATCCAAAGCCGTGCCCAGGCTCTTGGTATAGATGTCATAGACATTTTCGCCTCCCCAGTTGTCCGCATCGGATTCGTCCTGATAGGACCGCAGCCCCCATTCAATGGAACCGGTCATCGGATCCTTGGGAATCCGCCGGAGGAACTTGACGATCTTTTTTTCCGAGTTGGACTTGGCCGGCGGCTGGCCCAAGAGGGCCTGGGATTGGGCCTGGTCGGCTTTGACTTCAACGCCTTTGACCAGCGTCTCCAGGTCCGGCGGATAGCCTTCCTGCTCCTCTTCCACCTCGATCATCTTTTCGTCGGCCAGTTTCTTATAGGCGTCGAGGGCTTCGCGGATGAGCCGCAGGTTACGCTGCAGTTCGATCTCTTTCTCCCGCTTGATGGCTGTCTTGGCGAGGGGCATGATTGCGGCCGCCAGGATGGCCAAAATGGTCAGAGTCACCAGCATCTCGACAAAGGTGAAACCCTTTTTTCTCTGCCAGAGGCCGGCCATGGCTGCCTCGTTCTATGGTCTCAATATCTGCGTTTATCCCCGGGACGGCGGTCGTCGCGGTGATATGGTTTCCGTGGCGGATAGCTATCTTTTCCCCGGTCCGATTCCGGAGTCGAACCTGATGCTTCTTCAAGGGCCTTGCGGCTGACGCGGACTTTGTTGTCTTCGTCGATGCTGATGACTTTGACCTCGAGCATCTGGCCCATCTGGAGGACATCCCGAACGCTCTGGACGCGGTGGTGGGCGATCTCAGAGACATGGAGGAGGCCGATGATATTGGGCAGAATCTCGAGGAAGGCGCCGTACTCTTCGATGCGCACGACCTTCCCGTTGTAGACCTTGCCCATCTCGGCTTCGAGGGTGATCTCGCGGATCATCTCCTTGGCCCTTTCCGCGGCCCGCATATCCGTGGAGGCGATGATGATCTTGCCGCCCTCTTCGATGTCGATCTTGGCTTTAGTCGTAGCGATGATCTTTTTAATGACTTTTCCGGCAGGCCCGATGACCTCGGCTACCTTCTCCGGGTTGATGAACAGGGTGATGATCCGCGGCGCGTAGGGGGAGATCTCCAGTCGAGGCGCCGCCAGGGCCGCCTTCATCTTGGCCAGGACCTGAATTCGGGCGTCTCGAGCCTTGGCCAATCCCTCACGGAAGATATCCAGCCCGAGGGACGGGATCTTGAGGTCGAGCTGAATAGCGGTGATCCCCTTCTCCGTCCCCGTCACTTTCAAGTCCATGTCGCCCAGGTGGTCCTCCAGGCCGGCGATGTCCGTCAATAACGCATACCGGGAGCCTTCGCTGACAAGCCCCATGGCAATCCCGGCAACTGTCATTGAGAGCGGCACTCCGGCGTCCATAAGGGCGAGCACGCCGCCGCAGACCGTGGCCATCGAAGAGGAGCCGTTGGATTCCAGGATGTCGGAGACGATGCGAATCGTGTAGGGGAAGACCTCGGCCTCGGGAATAGAGGGCAGGATGGACTTCTCGGCCAGGGCGCCGTGACCGATTTCTCGCCTCCCGGGACCGCGCAGGAACTGGACCTCGCCCACCGAGAAAGGGGGAAAGTTGTAATGGAGCATGAAGCGCTTTTCGGCTTCTTCACCCAGTCCGTCGAGCCTCTGGACGTCCTCGAACGTGCCCAGCGTGACTGTAGCCAGAGACTGCGTCTCGCCGCGTGTGAACAGGGCCGACCCGTGGGTTCGGGGGAGCAGCCCTACCTCGATGGATATGGGCCTGATCTCATCAAAGGCCCGGCCGTCGGCCCGCTTGCCCTGGTTCAGGACGAGGTCGCGGACCAGCTTCTTTTCCAAACCGTAAAAGACTTGCTTCGTGGCGCTGATCTCCTCTTCGTTCTCCGGCGGGATTTCTTCAAGGAGCGATTTGAGGATGCGCTCGGATTCGGCTTCGCTCTCTTTCTTTTTGCAGACTTGGATGGCGCGGAGAAGGTCGGCGCCGATCCGCCGCTCGACCTGCTCGGCTTTGGCGGCGTCCACCGTCTTGACGGTGAACTCCCGCTTCTTAAGGCCGAGCTTCCGGAAGAGGTCTTTCTGGGCTTCGATGATCCGGCGGATCGGCTCCTGGGCCAGAGAGACCGCTTCGACGATTTTCTCCTCCTCGATCTCGACGGCGCCGGCCTCGATCACGATGATGCCCTGCTCCGTGCCGACGACAGCCATGTTGAGGGGGCTTTTTTCCAGCTGAGCCACCGTCGGGTTGATCAGGAACTGGCCATCGACGAGACCCACTTTGACCGCCCCCAGGGGTGTAGTAAAAGGGATCTCGGAAAAATAGAGGGCGGCAGAGGCCCCGATGATGCCCAGGGTATCGGGCTCGTTCTCCAGGTCAGCCGAAAGAAGAAGGGCGACGATCTGAGTGTCAAAAAAGTACCCGTCCGGGAAGAGGGGACGGATCGGACGGTCGATCAGGCGGCTGACCAGGATCTCTCTCTCCGATGGCCGGCCCTCCCGTTTGAAGAAGCCTCCCGGGATTTTCCCGGCGGCATATGTATTCTCCCTGTAGTCGACGATCAAGGGCAGAAAGGGCTTCGGCTCTTTGACCTCTTTCTTAGAAGTCGCCGTGCAGAACATGATGGTCTCACCGAGGCGGACCAGGGCGGAGCCATCGGCCTGACGGCCGATCTTGCCGATCTCGATAGACAGGAGACGGTTGCTGATGTCCAGGATGATGGTTTCAGACATGGGCGTATCCAGGCCGGAGCCTACTTGCGCAGGCTCAGCTTCTTGATCAGTGGTTCATAGCGGGCGGGATCTTCTCTCTTCAGGTAAGCCAGGAGCCTCTTCCTCTTTCCGACGAGCCGCATCAGGCCGACCCGGGAAGTGTAGTCTTTCTTATGGGTGTTGAGGTGGCTGGAAAGGAAATTGATCCGTTCGCTCAACAGGGCGATCTGGACCTCGGGAGAACCGGTGTCCTGGGCTTGGAGCCGGTTGTCCCCGATGATCTTGGTCTTCAGTTCTTTGCTTAGCACTCTCTGTACTCCTATTCGGGTTCATATCTTAGCAGAATAATCCCTGAATGTAAATCGCGTATTTTCAGTATGTAAACGTCGAGGGAAGCGGTCCCCGCCCTTACTTCTTGCCGGTTCGGAGGATGTCCCTTCGCCGGACGAGCTCGCGGGCATAGCGAGAGACCTGTCCGCCCTGGGAGCTTTTGGCCCCTTCCAGGGCTTTTTCGATCTCGGCGACAGACATCTTGTTGATCTTCTTTCCCCGCTTGGGCTTATCTTGGGCCTGTTCCTGTTTTTCTTCAGCCATGCGCTTATCCTTTCTCGCGATGAATCAGGATTATCAATTAAGGCGAAGGCCATAAGGATAGCAGAATCCGCCTCCGCACGCAAGATCGCTTGCGCGCCCCGGACGATTCTAGTATAGTCAACAGGCGTGTATGGGTTGTATTCTTTTTTTCTTTTTCTGGGACTTCTTTTGTACGCTCCCGGATACTTTATCCAGCTGAAGGTCTGGAGAAAGCAGAGTCTTTTTCTTCGGGAACGGCTGGGGATGAAGCTTCCGGCGGCCAAGCCCGAGGCGCCATCGCTCTGGATCCACGCCGTCTCGGTCGGCGAAGTCCTGAGCCTGCGCCGGCTCGTTTTCGAAATCAGGGCTAAACACCCCTCTTGGCCGATCTACTTTTCCACCTTGACGAACACCGGATACAGGGTCGCCAGGCAAACGCTTTCAGGCGTCGAGGAGATTTTTTTCGTCCCCTTGGATTTTGGATGGGTCGTGCGCCGGTTCTTTTCGGCCCTTCGGCCGCGACTGTTCGTCCTTGCGGAATCGGAATTCTGGCCGCATCTTCTGCGTCAAGCCCGGAGGAGTTGTCGGTCCGTGATCCTGATCAACGGCCGGATGTCCCGGCGCTCCCATGGGAAATACCTCCGCTGGAGAAGCCTGGTCCGGCCTGTGCTGGACAATATCGACTACTTCCTCGTCCAAACGGAGAGAGACCGGGAGCGCCTGGAAGGCATCGGAATCCCGGCGCGAAAGGTCGAAGTGGCTGGAAACCTGAAAGCCGAGGTGCGCCTCCCCGAGGTGAGCGCTGAAGAAAGGAACGGTCTGAGGACGGATTTCGGGCTTTCTTCCGATAAGAAGATCATCGTGGCCGGAAGCACCCACAGGGGTGAGGAGGCGCTTATCCTGAAGGCTTTCGGCGGAGCGAGAGAGGTGCGGCCGGACCTCGTGATGGTCATCGCCCCTCGGCATCCGGAAAGGTCCTCAGAGGTGGAGAAGGCCGGTGTCGAGTTGGGCCTGAGGGTGATGAGGAGGACTCGAGCCGAATTGGATAAGCCCTGGGACGTGCTCATCTTGGACACGATCGGTGAGTTGGCCAAATTCTATGCCCTGGCCGACCTGGCCTTTGTGGGAGGAAGCCTTGTCCCTCATGGAGGCCAAAACTTGCTCGAGCCCGCTTACTATGGAAAGCCGCTGTGCTTTGGGAAGCACATGGAGAATTTTGCCGCCTTGGCCGATGATTTCGTCAGCTCCGGGGCGGCCAGAGTCGTCCTCGGCCTGGAGGAGCTGGAGGAGGTGTTCTTGATGAGGGATGAAAAAGAGCTGGAAGAGATGGGACGCAAGGCCAAAGACCTTCTTTGTTCTCTCCAGGGAGCTACAGCTAGGACTCTCCAGGTCATCGAGTCGCGAATCGCCGAAGGCAGGGATTGAAGTTGGACCGGCAGTCTGTCGCAGAGAGGAGCGGCCGCAGGGCCGGTATCCTGGCGATTGGGGTTCTGCTCTTTGGGATGGCTGGAGGCGTGCCGGGGTTTGCCCAAGGGGCCGGGGAGGAGAGCAGGCTCAATCGGGCTTTCTTTTGCCGTTTCGGACGCGATTTCACAGAAGTCATCACGGCGCCCGCCCGATGGGGTCGGGGCGACCTCCTGACTCTGGCCGCTGTCTCAGGGACCGGGCTGCTCCTTATGGCCTATGACCAGGAGATCCAGGATTGGGCTCAGGGCAGGCGAACCGCATCCTCTGATAGGGCCTCATCGTTTATCACCCGCTTCGGCGACGGTGCGGTCCTGCTCGGGCTTTCCGCCGTCATCTATGCGGCCGGCGAGATCGGTCATGACGATGGATTGAGAAAGACAGCTCTCTTGAGTCTAGAGAGCCTGGCCACGGCCAGCCTTCTCGTTTGGACAACTAAAGTCATCGTCGGCCGGGCCCGGCCGTATACCGAGGAATCGAGCCACAGTTTTCATCCGTTCGCCCTGAAAAGCAGTTTCTGGTCGCTGCCGTCGGGGCATGCGGCGGCCGCCTTTTCCGTGGCCACTACGATCGCCCTGCAGTCGAAGAATGTGTTCGTCGATGTCGTCGCTTACAGCCTGGCCTCCTTGGCCGGTCTCTCCCGCGTCCACGATAACACGCATTGGGCTTCCGACGTATTCATCGGAGGGGCGGTTGGTTACTTCATTGCCAAGAAGATCGCCGACCTCAACCGGCCTGGAGATAAGAGGACAGTGAGCCTGGGATTCCAGAGTTCCAGAGGCCGGCAAGCCTTAACTTTGAGCATCGCCTTTTGAACACGTAAACCCGTCAAGAAGGAGTTGAAGAGACCGCGAATGGCCAAGCCGATGAGCGCACGCATTTTCATCGTCTGGCTCATCGCTTCCGCTTTCTTGGGCGGCGAGAACCAGTCCCTTCGGTTCCCCGGAGGGACCGAGGTCGAACTTATCGCTCCGATTCTTGAGCCCGGCCAAATCATCTTAGCTAGGCTCATTCGAGCGCCGGCTGTCAAGAAAGTCCTGATCCGTTTTGGAGATGCCGCATACGAGCTGGGGCCCAGAGAGCAGGCGCTCGAAACGTTTGCCCTGATCGGCCTCGACCTGGGCCTTAAGCCGGGGCCCTATGATCTCGAAATGACGGTTTTCCTTCGGGACGGCCGGGTCGAGGAGTTAAAACACCGGGTACTCGTCGGCAATCGAGAGTTTCCTGTCAAGAAGCTCTGGGTCAAAGAAGAGTTTGTCAGGCCGCCCCCCGATGTCCAAGACCGCATCCAGCGGGAAGCGGAGATCCTGGAGATGGCCTACAGCGTCAGCTCCGCGAAGTGGCTTGGGGAGGGCGTGTTTGAGCGCCCACATCCAGGAGGGATGACGCCCAATTTCGGAGAAAAAAGAATCTATAACAACGTGCCGCGCTCGACCCATTCCGGAGTGGACATTGCGGCGCCATACGGCTCGCCGGTCCGGGCCTCCAACTCGGGCCGGGTGGTCTTGGCCAGGGACATCTACTTTTCCGGCAAAACGGTCATCATCGACCACGGACTGGGGCTTTTCACATCTTACGGTCATTTCTCACGCCTCAAGGTGAGCCGCGGGGATGTGGTCAAGAAAGGAGCTGTCATCGCCCTGGCCGGCAGCACGGGACGTTCCACCGGCCCGCATCTCCATTGGGCGGTTAGGCTCCTGGGCAGCCGGGTTGATCCGGCCGCCCTCCTTGGTTTAGCGCTGCAAGAATAGCCGCTCAGCACCGATCTCTATTTGGAGCTTCCTTAAGTGCACTGACCACAGTCGGGCGTCAGGCTCGGAGTCTGGGGGCTCTATAACGAATAGTGTGGTGGAAGAAGGGGGGAAAATAAGCGCCCCTTTTCCAAAGGGGAGAAGATAAAATCTCCCTTTTCCAACGGGGGATAATGAAGATGTCAAGCACCAATTGAGTTCCCCTCTTTAGCAAAGAGGGGTCAGGGGAGATTTTATAAATAATACGCAACTCCATATCCCTTCTATCCTTGTTCGCCTTTTGCAATCCCCCCTCGCCCCCCTTTTCCAAAGGGGGATAATAAAGATGCTAAGTGCCCACCCTCCCGTGGTTACCACACTAAACGTCATAGAGCCGAGTCTGGGTTGACATCAGCGGCTGCGCTTCCTATAGTATGGCTTCATTTGGTCAAGACCGATGAAGGATATGAAGACACCGATCCTCAGCCTCTCTATGGCCAACGCCATCCGAGAGGCATACAAGCTCGGTCAGGAAGACGAGGCCCTGGAACCGATCGTCAAGGTTGACCTCTCCGGACAACCTCGCGGAAGGATCGGCGATGGGGACAGCGTCATTTTTTACGATATCCGGGGGGAGCGTGAAATCGAGCTGACCCGGAGCCTCATCGACCGGGAATTCCCTCATTTTGACCGCGCTAAGGCGTTCCGGCTTCATTTTGTCACCATGATCACTTACGATTTTTCGCTCGATGTGGGTGTGGCCTTCCCAGCTGAAGAACAAATCCGGAACACTCTCGTCGAAATCATAACCAAGGCCGGACTGCGCCTTGCCAAGGTGGCCGAATCCGAGAAGGCCGTCCACATCGGGTTTTTCCTGAACGGAAAGAATGATGCGGTCTTTCCCGGCGAGGAAAGGTTTATTATTCCCTCCCCCCAGGGAATCCGGTCCTATGCGCAGAGGCCGGAGATGAGCGCCGCTTCTGTTGCCCGGGAGGTTGTTTCTAGGATAAAGGACCCGGCCTATCCGGTGGTCATCGCCAACCTGGCCAACGTGGACGTAGTGGGACACATCGAGGACAGGACAGCCGTCCTCCGAGCGGTCCGGGCGGCGGATGCGGCCCTGGGAACGATCGCCGAAGAATGCCGCCGCCAGGCCGTAACGCTGATCGTCACCTCCGATCATGGAACCGTCGAGGAGTGGCTCTATCCCGATGGGTCCATCAACACGGGTCATACCAAGAATCCGGTGCCGTTTATTCTTGCGGATTTTTCCGGACAGAAGGATAAAACCGTTTTGTGCTCCAAAGGAGAACTGGCCGATGTGGCCCCGACCGTCCTCGAATTGCTCTCACTTGACAAGGCCGCTGAAATGACGGGGGAGAGCTTGATCGTGGCCCCCCGCGCACGGCGGCGCCGGTCAAAGATCGCGCTCCTCATTTTGGACGGATGGGGGCTCAGGGAGGATACTTACGGCAACATCATCCGCGAGGCCGGGACCCCCCACTTTGATGGGCTCTGGTCGGAGTTCCCTCACAGCGTTCTGGAAGCTGCCGGCGGAGCGGTCGGCATGCCCGATCACACGGTCGGAAATTCCGAGGCGGGGCACCTTCATCTCGGCGCCGGCCGGCGGATTCTTCTGGACCGGGTCAGGATTGACCGCGCGGTCGAGGATGGGAGCTTTTTTCGGAACCCCGAGTTTCTTGGCGCGATGGCTGAGGCCAAGAGACAAAGAAAACCCCTTCATCTCATGGGCATCGTCTCCCATTACAGTTCTCACGGCACGCTCGACCATCTGTTCGCACTCATGCGCATGGCCAAAGAGGAGGGTGTGGCTGAAGTCTATATCCATGGGTTCATCGGGCGCCGCGGGGAGAAACCCGAGAGCGGTGCCATCTATGTCGAAAGGGTCGAGGAGATGGGCAGGGAGCTGGGCCTTGGCGAGGTGGTCACGGTCATGGGCCGCCACTGGTCACTCGACCGCGAGCACAACTGGGACCGCGTGGAGAAGGCTTATCGGGCCCTGGTCCAAGGCGTAGGCACCAGGGTTTTGGGCTGAACCGACGGTTTCGGTCTGAACTTCCCCAGGCTGCTCAACGTATGATATAGAGAGGTGGTTAGAGCTGTTGCTAACGGAAGAACAATGATCGCCGAAATCTCCGATCTGCAGTTCTCGTACGGACCCATCAAAGCCCTGGACGGCATCAGCTTGAACCTGGCCGAAGGTGCTGTCGGCCTGCTGGGCCCGAACGGTGCCGGGAAAAGCACGTTGCTCCGCATCCTGCTCGGATTCCTGGCCCCGCAGCACGGCCAGGGACGAGTTCTCGGTTTTGATATCCGGCTGGAGCAGCCGCGAATCCGCCGCCATGTCGGCTACATGCCGGAAGACGACTGCCTGATCCCCGGTATGGACGCCGTGACCTTCACGTCCTACTTCGGAGAGCTCTCGGGGATGCCGCGCCAGGAGGCGATGAAGAGGGCTCATGACGTCCTCTTTTATGTCGGGCTGGGGGAGTCGCGCTACCGCCTTCTCGAGACCTATTCGGCGGGAATGAAACAGCGCCTCAAGCTGGCCCAGGCGATCGTCCATGACCCCAAGCTGCTCTTCCTCGACGAGCCAACCAGCAACCTTGACCCCCAAGGACGCCGAGAGATCCTGGAGCTCATCCAGGACATCTCCTCCAAGAAGGATATGCAGGTTCTGATCTCTTCCCATATTCTCCCGGACATCGAGACGGTCTGCTCCGAAGTGGTCATCCTAAACAAAGGCCGGTTGGCAGCGCAGGGAAAGCTCAGCGAGCTCCGGAAGCTCCACTACCGCCTCTACGAGATCAGGATCAAGGGAGAAGGGGAGCGGTTCGCGGCCAAGATCAAGGCGCTCGGCTGCCGTGTTGAAGAGACCGAGGATAAGCTCTTAAAAGTGTATGTGCCCGCAGAAATGGACATCCGGGAGATCTTCCGGGCGGCCGAGGAAGAAAAAGCGCAGGTCCGTCATTTCGTCCGCAGCCGGACCTCGCTCGAGGACCTCTTTGCCCGGGCGGTGGGAGTCGATTGATGACCATCCGGGAGAAAGGCTATGCGCATTGGGACGGGCAGTTGAGGGAACGGCGGTTCCCCTGGGCTCCGATCACCTGGCTGGGCATCCGACTGTCTTTTAAGAAAAAATATTTCAAATTTATGTTGTTCGGGTCGCTGGTTCCGGCAGTCGTCTTCCTCGTCGGGATCTATATTTCAGAGAGGATCGAAGATTTCCAGTACATGTTCCGGGGCAACAGGCAGATGCTCGAGGTGAACCCGGCCTATTTTAAAACCTACTTGAGCAGCGATTTCCTGCTCTTCATGATGGTGATGATCCTGGTGGTCAGCGGGGCCGGCCTGATCTCCGACGACCTGAAGCACAACTCCCTCCAGCTCTACTTCGCCCGTCCGCTGAGCAAAAGCGGCTATCTCCTAGGAAAGGCGAACGTGATCGTCTTTTTCCTGCTGCTGCTGACGCTCGTCCCCGGGCTGGTCTTTATCATTTTTAAACTTCTGTTCGCCGGAGACTTCGGCTTCCTGGCCTCTTATCCCTGGCTGCCGCTCTCGGTCATCGGCTATTCCCTTTTCGTTACCGGCTTCTTCTGCTCCTACACTCTGCTTCTCTCTTCTCTGAGCAAAAATAAAAGATATGTCTCCATCCTGATCTTCGCCGTCTATCTTTTCTCCGACATCCTCTTCGGCTTTTTCTATGAGAACTACAAAAAGCCGGCCTTCGCTTTGCTCTCGCTCAAGGCGAACCTCCAGCAGGTCGGATCCTGGTTTTTCAGGCTAAAGCCGGCCTATGCCGTCCCGTGGTACTGGTCGCTCCTCATCCTTTTGGCCTTAGGAATCGCCGCCGCCTTCGTGTTAAATAAGAAGGTCCGGGGCGTGGAGGTCGTCAAATGACGGCCGTGATCGAAACCTCGAAGCTTTCCAAATGGTACGGCAACGTTCTCGGGCTGAGCGATGTCAGCCTGGAGATCGAGCCCGGGGTCACCGGGCTCCTTGGGCCTAACGGAGCCGGAAAGTCGACCTTCCTCAAGCTCATCACGGGACAGATCAGGCCGAGCATCGGGACCGTCCGGATCTTCGATCAAAAGGTCCAGAACAACCAGGCACTGTTCAGCCGCATCGGGTTCTGCCCGGAACACGATTCCTTCTACGAGGAGATGACCGGCTGGGTCTTCCTGACCAGCCTTCTCCAGCTGCAGGGTTTTTCGTCGGGGGAAATCCGGTCGCGGGCAGAAAAGGCGCTGGATATCGTCGAGTTGAGCCCCGACAAGGACCGGCTCATCCGGGCTTACAGCCGCGGCATGCGCCAGAGGCTTAAGTTCGCCCAAGCTATCGCCCATGAGCCAGAGATCATCATCCTCGATGAGCCGCTGAGCGGCCTGGACCCTTTGGGAAAACGAAAGCTCATCCGCCTGATCAAAGCCTACAGGGAAGAAGGGAAGACGGTAATCGTATCGAGCCACGTCCTGCCCGAAATCGAGGCCCTCACCCGGACCATCATCCTTATCCACCAGGGCAAGGTCTTTGCCAAAGGCGACATCCATTACATCCGGGACCTCATTGATTCGCATCCCCATATGGTGTCGATCCGGTGCGCCCACCCTCGGGGGCTGGCGGCTCAGCTGCTGGGAGAGGACTATGTCCTGAAAGTGCATTTCGGCCCGGATGGGAAGTCCGTCCTTGTCGAGACGAACAACCGCGACAAGTTCTTTGCTGTTCTTCTTCGATTGCTCGTCAAGGACGGGATTGAGGTCGAGGAGATCACCTCGCCCGACGACAACCTACAGGCCGTCTTCGACTATCTCGTGGGGAAATGACATGAAGTCCAGCCCGCCCGCCGATTTTCGATGCTTCCTGAGCTCTGTGGGGCGTGTCTTCGCGGTTTTCTTCCGGCAGGGACGGAAGTCCCGGCGGACCCGGTTCTTCTTCCTGTTCAGCTTCCTTCCCGTCGCCGTCTCCCTGGTCATCAAGTTCAACCAGATTTTCTCGGGGAAGCCGGGGCGAGAGGGAGGCTATCTCTTCACCAACCTAATCATGCTCTTTTATCTGCAGATGATCATCCTCATCCTGGCCCTGTTCTACGGCACATCGGTCTGTTCGGAAGAGGTGGAGGGAAAGACGCTACCCTATCTCATCACCAGACCCATTCCCAAATCGGCCGTCGTCCTGGGCAAATATGCCGCCTACACGGCCGTCATGATCGGGATGGTCACCCTGGGCCTCGTTTTTTCCTTTCTGGTCCTCAACCTCGACCGGCTCCTCGACCCGTCGCTCTATGGCCTACTGGGCCGCTACTTGGGGGTCCTGATCCTCGGACTGATGGCCTACGGGGCGTTGTTCACCTTTTTCGGGAGTTCTCTGAAACGGTCGATCTTTTTCGGGCTGCTGTTTAGTTTCGGCTGGGAGAACGTCATCCAGTATTTCCCTGGATCGACCCAGCGGCTGGCCATCGCCCACTATCTGAAGTCGTTCCTGCCGGCGACGTCTCCCGGTCGATTCTCCTTCCTGACCTTCCGCCTGGAGCCGACGAGACCGGGGCTCGCCCTCCTCATGCTGTTCGGCATTGCGGCCGCGTGCCTGGCGCTGGCCTGCCTGTTCTTTTCTAAAAAAGAATACAGTCTCGAAGATTAGTCCTGGTCCTGCTCCTGTTCTCCCTGGGGCTTCTTGGCCTTCATCTTTTGGCTGAGGCTCTGGATCAGTTCTTCGGAGATGTTGGCGGAAATCTTGACGTGATCGGAGGCCGAACCGATCTCGATCTTGTTCAGAAGCTCGCCCACCAGGGGCTCCTTGGCGGCAGCTCCCGCACCCAGTACCTTGAAACCGTTCAGGGCGTCGGCCATCTTCTTGTTCTTGGCCTCATCCGGGCTCATGGCTTTGATCTCGGCGAGAACACTCTTGTCCTTGTAATCGAAGGACATGATGACGGACCGGATATCGGAGAAGGCTCCGAGCATCGGGTTCTGAGAAGAAGCCTGCTTCATAGTGTCCGGAGGAATGGAAAACCCTCCCCAGACCATGGCGGCCGTGTTCATTCCCTTGAGCAAGACGGAGAGGCTTTCGTTCTTCCAAACGTTGTCGGCCTTCTTCTGGTGGACATCGATGACCTTCCTGACAGCGGCGTCGGTGCCGAAGAGGATGTTGGATTCGTCCAGGAAAACGCCGCTCACCGGTTTCTTCTCTCCGGTCGCGGCGGCCTTATAGATGGTGTATCCGTTGTACTCCTCGGTAGTCATCTCGCCACGCTCTTTCTGGAGCACCGCCAGCAGCTTCTCCTTTTCATATTTCAAGTTGACCAGGCCGACGCCGTCCATTTCCTTCTGGCCAAAATCCCCCAACACGGCGCCGACGAAATAAAAGACGTCTTTCTGAGGGTCGACACCGGCCGTCTGGACGAACTCATCATACTTGGGCTTGTTCTCGTTCTCGGCGATGGCCTTGGCGGCGGAATCGGTCTGCATGATCCGGTGGATATCGATGACCACCACTCCCTTGGACTCACTGGGGAGAAGGGAAAGCAAATCCGTGGCCTTGGCCGATCCGGCCTTGGGAGCCGTGGCTTTAGCGCAGGACGACAGGCCAAAAACCACCAGCAGCAAAGCCAACTGGACAGCCGTTTTCTTTTTCATTCTGTCTCCTTCTCGTTCTTCATCCTATGAACGCCCGGGCCGGGCGTTTTCCTGACTATAGCAGAACGGCCGGCCGAGGGCAATATTTTTTTAGCGCTGGAAAACGTAGCGGAACCCGATCGCTCCAAACAGCTTGAGGTCGGAGAAGTTGAACGAGGGCACGACCTCGAAGAAAAAATTGAGCGGTGACCTCCGCAGAAGGAAATCGATGCCCAACGGAAAGCGGAGCCAAGCGTTGTCGGAATCGCGGAAGACAATCTTTGCTCCGGCACCGAGATAGAAGTCCAAGTCAAGGTTCCTGTCGGCGGCCAGACGGTGGCGGTAAAAAAGGAAATCGGCGTGAAGGTGAAGATAATGATTCTCTTCGGCCGACCAGCCGATGCCCCCGGCCAAGGCCGCCGAGCGGCTCAACCAGGCTTTGCCGGTCAGACCTGAGGGTTCGAAAAGGATCAAGCCAACACCGGTCTTGCCCGGCTGAGCGGCGGACGCTGCCGAGGCTAGAAAACAGGCCACAAGGATACCCATCAAGGCTCGTTTGATCATGGCGGCCTCCCATTCCGGAGCGTCATCGGGTCTCACGGATATAGCGAGGCCTATTCTAACGCAAAAGGCCGAAAAGAGTAAGTCCGTGAGACGACCAGGCCGGAGATGTGGATTAATAGACATGAAACTACCAGCAACGGGGATGCCGAAGATAAATCGGAGGCTCTTTCCAGGGAGCCTGTTTTGTGCTATTGAGAGGAAGGAGAGGACAATGAATATCCGACAGACGCCGTTCCAGGAGCTCGTCCGAAGCCGCCGCAGCGTGCGGCGCTTTCTCGACAGGTCGGTGGAGCGGGAAAAAGTCCTGACCTGCCTGGAGGCCGCCCGACTGGCGCCCTCGGCCGAGAACGTCCAGCCTTGGCGTTTCCTGGTGATTGACGACCCGGACGTGAAGCAGCGATTCGCTGCCGCCGCCTTTTCCGGGATCTATTCATTCTCCCGGTTTGCCGCCAAAGCGCCGGTGCTGATCGTCATCCTTGCCCGGCCGGACCTCCTGGCCAACCGCATCGGCAAGCAGATCCAGGACGTCTCCTTCTATCTCATCGACGTCGGCATCGCCGGGGAGCACCTCGCCCTCCAGGCCGAAGAGCTCGGCCTGGGAACGTGCTGGATCGGCTGGTTCAACTCCCGCCGAACCCGGAAGTTTTTTTGTATCCCGCGGCAGTTCAAGATCGTCTGTCTGATGGCCCTGGGATATCACGAGGGGAGGCCGGCCCGCGAAAAGAATCGGAAAACTCTGGCCGAGATCGCCTGGTTCAATCGCCTGGATAAATAGCGGGTGCCTCCGCCATCGGGGTTCGGTTCGAAGAGGCGACATCTGTCCTCAGGGAGGGACATCCCGGGCCAAAAGTGAGGCCCGGACTATCCCTTTTCAGGCAAGCCGGGAGTCCCGATCTGGCATAAAATTTGCAACTGGGAAGATGACGGATGTGTTAAAATCAAGTAAGGAAAAAGCGAATAGCGGAAGACCTTGGCCTTCCGGTCTGGCGGTTGCTAAATTACTAGTAACTTGATATGATTGATAAGAATAGTCGGTTAGCTCCGCCGTGCGCAAGGCATTCGGGAAGAAGAGAGTGGAGGAGGGAACGATGTCCAAAAAGGCGAAATTCTCAACCTGGCTGTTCATATCGGCCCTGGCTGTTTTTCTATTGAGCCCGGCGCTCGAGGCCCAATATTTCGGCCGGAACAAAGTCCAATACCAGAACTTCGATTTCCGGATCATCAAGACCAAGCATTTTGATGTCTATTATTATCCGGAATTCAGGGCCGTCGCCGAGGAATCGGCGCGCCTGGCCGAACGCTGGTACGCGCGGCTGTCCCGCATGCTCGGCCACGAGCTCAAGGGCCGGCAACCGCTGATCCTGTATTCGAGCAGCCCGCATTTTCAGCAGACAACAGCTCTTTCCGGGCTGATCGGCGAGGGCACGGGAGGCGTAACAGAATCTTTAAAGCGCCGGATCATCCTGCCGGTGGGCTCCTCGCCCTACGAGACCGACCACGTCATCGGTCATGAGCTCGTCCATGCCTTCCAGTACGACATGACCGCAGAGGGCGGTCCGGGCGTAGGGGGAGGGATGAACCCCGGCCTGGCCCGGGTTCCCCTCTGGTTCATCGAAGGACTCGCCGAGTACCTGTCCATCGGGTCGGTCGACCCGCATACGGCGATGTGGATGCGGGACGCCAGCCGCCGCGACTATATTCCTAAAATAAAAAAGATGGACAACCCTTACAAGTACTTCCCCTACCGCTATGGACAGGCTTTGTGGGCCTACATCACAGGCCGGTGGGGAGACGAAACGGTGTCCCGTCTGATGAAGAGCGTCGGCCGCGTGGGTGACCTCGAAGCCGTGGCCACCAAGGTCCTTGGCATATCCTACGAGCAACTGGGCAAGGACTGGCAGGAGGCTTACAAAAAGGCCTATGACCAGGTCTTGGCTCAGACCCAGCTGTCCGACCCGAACAGCCGGGTCCTGATGAAGGGGGAAGAGGAGAATCCTTATAACTTATCGCCCGTCATCAGCCCCGACGGCAAAAACATCATGTTTTTGTCGACACGGGATCTCTTCTCCATCGACCTGTACCTGGCCGACGCCCAGACTGGGAAGGTCAAGAAGAAGATCACCCAAACGGCGGTCAACCCGGAATTCGAGAGCATCCAGTTCATCCGCTCCGCCGGGGCCTGGGACCCCAGGGGAAAGACGTTCGTCTTTGGCGCCATCGCCAAGGGCGAACCCGTCATGTCTTTCTTCGACGTGGACAAAGAGAAGATCGTCGAGGAGGTCGGATTCAAGAACCTGGACGAGATCTTCAGCCCCACCTGGTCCCGGGACGGACGCTTCATCGCCTTCTCAGCCATGATCGGAGGGAAATCGGACCTGTTCCTTTATGACCTGAGTTCGAAAACCTCGAGGCAACTCACCGATGACTTTTTTGCCGACCTCCAGCCGAGCTGGTCACCGGATGGACGGTCCATCGCCTTCGTCACCGACCGGTTCACCACGGACCTCACGCTTCTGAGCATAGGCGACTATGAGCTCGCACTGATCGACCCGGACTCTGGAAAAATCGAGCGCATTCCGGCTTTCTCTGCCGCCAAGAACACCAACCCTCAGTGGACACCGGATTCCAAAAGCCTGGTCTTCCTGTCCGATCAGAGCGGCAAGACGGACATCTACCGTATCGAACTGGGAAGCCAGAAGCTCTACCAGGTGACCAACCTCTACGCCGGCGTGAGCGGGATCACCGACCTCAGTCCGGCCCTTTCAGTGGCCGAAGGCACCGGCCAGCTAGCCTACTCCGGCTATGACGGTGGCTACTACACCGTTTATCTAATGGACAGGCCCGAGGCGCTGCAGGGTGATCCGAAGCTGGCCGATTTTGGAGGAAAACTGCTCTCCGTCCTGCCCCCGCGAGAGCAGCCCGGGGGGGCCCTGCTGGGGCTCCTGAGGAACCCGCTCTTCGGGCTGCCCGAGCAGGTGGAATTCCCGGAGTCCACATACAAGCCCAAGCTCACCCTCGACTATGTCGCCCCGCCCCAGATCGGCGTGGGAGCGGACCGGTTTGGAACTTACACGGGAGGAGGCGTCGGGCTCCACTGGGCGGACATGCTGGGCTATCATTCCGTGGGGACCATCGTCCAGACCTCGAGCCGGCTGAAGGATCTGACCGGCATACTCACTTACCAGAACTCCAAGCGGCGGCTGAACTGGGGCGCTGTGGTCGGACGCATTCCCTATGTCTATGGAGGCTACTCGGTCGGTATCGACCCAGAACAGCAGGCTTATATCGAAGAGGAGCTTCTATTCTGGCAGATCAACTATCAGCTTTCGGGCTATCTGGCCTACCCGCTCAGCCAGGTCCAGAGGGTCGAAATGTATGCGGGTTATCAATACATCGATTTCGATGCGGAGAGGATCACCCAGGCTTATTCGTTCGATGGATACCCGCTTTACCGCGATATCACCAAGCTCCCCTCCTCACCGAGCATCAGCTATGCCTATACAAACCTAGCCTTGGTCTACGACAGCGCGATCTTTGGGGCGACGGGGCCGATCCTGGGACAAAGCTACATCCTCGAGGCCATGCCCACATTCGGCTCCTTCAACATGTACACGGTCATGGGCGACTACCGGCGCTATTTCGTTCCGGTCAGGCCGTTCACGCTCGCTTTCCGCGCCCTGCACTACGGACGCTACGGACGAGATGCCGAGGACGAACGAATGTACCCACTTTACATCGGCTATGAGAGCCTGGTCCGTGGCTACGACTACTATTCTTTCTCCTACACTCAGAATCCGGGAGATCCGGGCTTTGACCAGAACCGGCTTTTCGGTTCCAAGATGCTCGTCGCCAACGCCGAGCTTCGTTTTCCCCTGTTCGGATTACTCGGTATCGGGAAAGGCTATTATGGTGTTTTTCCGATCGATATGATCCTGTTCTATGATTGGGGGGTGGCCTGGACGGAAAAAAACAAGCCGGTGCTGTCGGGCCGAGAGCGCACCAGCGTTTCCAGCGCCGGCATCGGCCTGCGGGTGAATGTTTTCGGCTATCTGGTCGTGGGCGTCAACTATGTCAAGCCTTTCGACCGGCCGGACAAAGGCTGGTATTTCCAGTTCAGCTTCTGGCCGGGGTTCTAGCCAGCAGGCATGGCGGCTTTCCCTGACTTCCGGCCCATTGGCCTTGAAGACCGTGCCCTCGTCCAGGGGAGTTTGTGGGAGTATCAGCCCGATACCTCAGAGCTGACATTCACCAACCTCTTTATCTGGCGATCTCTGTACGGCTGGCGGTGGTCGACGGCCGGGCAATGGCTTCTTCTTCTCCAGGAAAAAGAGGGAGAGGAGCCTTCATTGCTTCCGCCGGTCGGCCCTTCACCCCGGCTCGAGGTCACTCGCCTGGCGCTAGGCTGGCTGCGCACTGAGAGGGGAGTCCAGAGACCGCGGATTGAACGGGCCGACTCCCGCCTTATCCAGGAGCTCAGCGCCGCCCCAGAACTCGAGGTCATTCCGGAGCGCGAGCACTTCGATTACGTTTACCAGACCTCTGACCTTATCGGGCTCAAGGGCGGCAAGTATCATGCCAAGCGCAACCATATCAGCCGTTTTCTCCAGAACCAGGGCGCCGGCTTTCGATTTGTGCCCATCGGCCCGCAAAATCTTGCCCTCTGCGTCGAGTTCCAGGAAAGATGGTGCGAGTTCCGTCGTTGCGATGAGGACATGAACCTGCGGGAAGAATGGACCGCCATCCGCCAGGGCCTGGCCGAATTTGCCGCTCTGGAAGTCCAGGGCGGGGCGATCCTGATCGGGGAAAAGGTCGAGGCTTTCACCTTCGGGGAGTTGCTGGACGCGCAGACGGCTGTCGTCCACATCGAAAAGGCCAACCCCGAAATACCCGGCCTCTATGCTATGATCAACCAGCAATTCTGCGAGAAGTATTGGAGCGGAGTTCCTTTCATAAACCGAGAACAGGACCTGGGAGAGGAGGGACTGCGGAAAGCCAAGCTCTCCTACCACCCGGTCCGGCTGGTCGAAAAATTCCGGGTCGAACTGGCCGAATAATTGGCTCTAACGGAAAGCAGTCTGCCTAGCGTTCTGCTTTCTTAAGCTCATCGAACAATTCCCCCACTCGGGACAGTCCTTTCGCCAGATACTCCGGCTCGGAGCCGAAACCAATACGGAGATAGCCGTCCATCTCGAAGTGGTCCCCGGGAACGATCAGCGTGCTTTTTTCTTTGATGAGTCGGGTTACAAGCTCGGTGGAGTTGGTCTTGAGAGTATAGCGCATAAAAGCGATGGCCCCGGCCCGCGGTGGAACATAGGAGAAGAGTCCGGCCTGCTTGTTCAGCCAGGACTCGAACCGAGAAAAGTTTTTTTGGATGATGCTGCGCGTCCTTTTCAGGATCTTCTCCCGGTTGGCCGGGGAAAGGGCGATCCGGGCGATCCGGTCGCTCAGGACGCTCGGAGAGATGGTCGTATAGTCGTGGTAGGGCCAGGTCTTCGTGATGAATTCCTTGGGCGCGACAATCCACCCGATTCGGACTCCGGGGAGCCCATAGGCTTTGGACAGGCCGTTGACGATGAGGGTGCGATCGTATCTCCCCCAGAAACTCGGCGTCGTTTCGCCGATCCGCTCCGCTCCCTGGTAGATTTCGTCGGCGACGATCCAGGCGCCGACCCGGGCCGCTACCTCGACGATGGCCGACATGGCTTCCCCGCTGAGCACGGCTCCGGTCGGGTTGTTGGGGTTGGTGACGATGATCAGTTTCGTTTTCGGGGTGACCAGCTTACGCAGCTCGTCGAGGTCGGGGGCCCAGCCGAGGCTTTCCTTGAGCCATAACGGCTTGAGCGCGGCGTCGAAGCCGTGCACGAGCCCCCACATCTGCATGTAGTTCGGCATCATGAACACGGCCTCGTCGCCGGGTTCGATGTGGCTCCACATGAGCAGGTAGTTGGCCTCCGAGGATCCGCTGGTGACCAAGACATGATCGAGGGTCGCTCCCGGATAGAGCCTGGCGATTTGTTCGCGGAGCTCCGGAGTGCCGTTGCTCTGGCTGTAGCCGAGGGGGATGTCCTGGAGTTCCCGGACCTCGTCCCCGCTGAGGAACTCGCGGAGGGTGAGCGGGTGGACGCCGCTCTCTGAGAGGTTATACTCGACCTCGTTCTCCCAGGTCGATTGCATGCGCTCCATTTTGAAGTGTTCGACTTTCATGGCGATCCCTCCTCCCAGGATTCAGATTTCGACCCGGAACGGCTTCTTCAGGGCAAAACCGAAGATAATCGAAAGCCCGAGATAGGCGATGAGCCAATGGAGCTTGAGGCCGAAGAGGGGGAGTTTTTTAGCCGGGTGGACGACCTCAATCGCTTTGATCCGGCTCTCCCCGGGAAGGGTTTTCTCCCCTGGATAAAGCGCCTCATCCAGAAGGCTCCGCCTGACCTTGAGAGACGAAACCTTTTCCAGGCGTCTCCCATCGACGACGACGGTCTTGAGGTAACTCTTGTCTCCAGCCCTGATAGTGAGATCGAATGTGCCGGCCGCCGTGGGCTTGAGACGCCAATCCACTTCCCTCGATTCTTCGAGCCGGAGGGGCGGTGTTTCGATCGTGATCTCCGGCGGCGACTCCAGGGCGAATTCCGTTCCCAGGACATTGACGTCGGGCTTCAGCTTGACCTTGAGGATGGCCGGCCGGCCAACGGCCAGCGGCTCTGACCCGAACCAGAGGTTGAGCTGGGCCAGGATCAGGATGAGGGGGACAATCATCACCAGAAGCGGCTTGAGGTTAAGGGCGAGATAGTGGAGGTTGGCCCGCAGGATCTGGCCCTGGGCCTTCATCGTAACGCCCATGTTGTCCTTAAACAGGCGGAGCTCAAGAAGGTGGGCTTTGATTATGTCCTTGACTCTGCGGATGCCGGACTGGTTTGACGTCCAGCGATAAATGATAAGCATCAGCAGACCGGTCAGCAGCGAGATGAAAGTCATTCCGGCCCAAGGGTTGAGAGAGCGGAAGGGGAAAAGCAGAAGGTCGAAGAGCTTCCCCAAGATGGTGTTGATGAGTCCCATCAGGAAATATATCCCAGTCCCTTCAGTTTCTTCTTGACCTCCTCTTCCGAATCGGACTCCTCGAGCTTGGCGATCTCCTTCTCCAGGCAGTGAGTGATGAACTCCTGCGGAGACGAATAGCCCGCCATCTGGGCGAATTTCTTGACTTTTTCCAGAAGTT
>Ga0299915_10000211_pt1 | contig 45792 bp, 40 predicted proteins | sample RVTome_13_FD_200263 | JGI IMG/M metagenome (GOLD analysis project Ga0299915, IMG submission 200263) | Soil microbial communities from uranium-contaminated site in the Upper Colorado River Basin, Wyoming, United States - RVT92D227 (version 2) ...
CGCTGTAACAGGAGTAACGGCGAGGTTACCGAGGTGGGTCGTCTCCGCGTCAGGACCTGTCTCAAGCGAGCCGCGACGGTGGACCGGGTACGAACGATGCACCTCGGTCGAGTGTGTCGACGTCGCGCCGCCGCCGCCCGCTCCGCAGCTCCGCGGTGTTCGCAGTGCTCGCGTTGATGTTCGTGCTCGCATGCTCGCGCACGTCGGTCGCGCAGGTCGCGGACTACCGCGATCCGCTCGGGCCGGTGGCCTGCTTCGATCTCGCGACGAACCGCGTCGCGACCTTCAGCGCACTGGCGCTGTGCGCCGGCGCGCCCTCCGATGCGCCCGCTCGGTGCATGACCGAGGCGCTGGCGCAGGGAACGCTGACGTCACGAGACGCCGTGCTGCTGTGCCGCGGTGCGATGTCCGCTGATCCGAGCCGGTGTTTCGAGAGGCTGTCCGACACCACCTCGATCGAGGAGTCCCGGATCATCGACTACTGCGCCGCGCCGCTCGCGTTCGCTCCAACGATTCCGGCCAGCTCGACGGCCTGCGTCGAAGCCGCGCTCGAGGAGGCGGATCTCTGGGAGCAGATCGCGCTCACGCTGTGTCGCGGCTCGATCTCCGCCGGGCCGGTCAGCTGCTTCACCTACGGCCGCGATGTCATCGCCCTCACGGACAACGACCTCGCCACGTTGTGCTCGCCCGCCTCGAGCTGGGAGTACAGGGTCCTGCCGTACGACGCCACGCCCCGGTGAGTCAGCGCGTGCAGCTGTTCTGCACGGCGGGCTTGCAGAGGCCCTTCTGGTTGCACTGGCCGACCACGCCGGAGCTGTCGACGGGGCACGTGGTGTTGTCGAGTGGGGTACACGCCGTCGTACAGACCTGAAAGCCCGACTGGCTGAACAGGTGGCAGTTGGCCGACGCGCAGTCGGTGTTCGACGTGCACGGATCGTAGACCGCGCTGGTGCACGCAGGACCCGCGGCCGCATCGACGTCGCCACCACGGAATTCGTCGTCGGGACCTGCGCTGCAGGCCGCGAGCGCGAGCGTCGTCGCGATCAAGAATCGAAACCTCATGCGTGCTCGACTGGGGGTCGCTGGTCGTCGATGCCGTCAGTCGCCGATGCCCGCCGGACAGGTGCCGCCACCACCGCCACCGCCGCCGCCGCCGCCGCCGCCACCGCCGCCGCCGCCGCCGTCGACCACGACGACGGTTCCATCGATCTTCACGCGCGAGAGCGACGAGCTGCAGCCGGCGGTGACCGGTGCGTTCGCCGGGTCGACCTCGCCGAACGTCGCATCCGTGATCGTCGCGGAGATCGCGCCGCCGCCGGTCCCGACCGACGTCACGACCACGTTGCCGCCGGTCGCGAAGTAGAGCTTCGACTCGGCCGCGCCCTTGTCACCGACCCCGCGCACGCAGATCCCGCACGTCGCGTACGATAGCTCGGCGCCGGTGATCGGATACGTCCCGGGCACCACCGCACCGGCGGCGAATGCGCCACGGCCGTCCCACAGCTCGAGCTGGACGATGTCCATCGGCGATCCGGGCAACGTCGCCGAGAGCCGGTAGTAGTGCTTCGCGCCGCCGGAGCCGGGCACGTTGCACTGCTGCGCCTGGAGTGCGGCGAGGTCGCCGGCATCGCTGGTGGTCTCGGGCAGCGGACAGGTTCGCTCCACGGTGCCGGCGTCGGGCGTGGGGCCAACATCGTCACCGCCACCGACATCACTGTTCGAACCGATCACGCAGCCGACCGAACCGGCGGCCACGAACACGAGGAGGATGCGCATGAGCCTCCAATCAGCAAGCGACGTGCCCCGCGCAAGCTCGGTGAACCCGTTGACAGGCGTGTAACACGGGCCGTTTCACCGGAGAGTGATCGCCCCACTCCTGGGGAACTACGGCTCGATCCGAGCGCGGCCAGCTCAGGACTTCGCGAGCATCACGATCACGGTCGCGGCCTCGACGCGCACCACGCCGTTCGGATCGGCGAGCGCGGCGACCAGGCCCGCCGTGATGCGATGGGCGGAGCGATGGGCGGCGGCCGCGGCGGCCCGTTGATCCGGAGTCTGCTTCTGATCGCGGACCATCGCGTCGAGCGCCTTGAGGCCGCGCTCGTCGCCGAGGCCGGCGAGATCGGCGGCGGCACCGAGCGCCGAGTCGGTGCCGAGCGCCTCGGCGAACACGGCGATCGCAGCGGCGCGATCGCCGGCGCTCGCGAGCACGCGCGCCGCGGCGAGCCGCACGCCCGGCTCCTGGTCGGTGACGAGTCGGCGCGCGAGGACGAGCGCAGCCGACTTGCCGATCGCGCGGACCGCCATGTTCGCGGCGCCGGCACGGATCGACCAGCCCTCGGCACTCGCGGCACGCTCGAGCGCCTTGGCCGCGAGATCGGTGCGGTTGACCGCGAACGCGGCCTCGGCGGCGACCAACGGGTCGGCGTCCTCGGCGAGCTTGACGAGCTCGTCGGTGCGCTTGCCCACGACGAGCAGCTCGATGCCCGCGAGGCGAACGGCGAGGGCTCGATCGGCGAGCGCCTTCCGGGCGAAGCCGGCGAGATCGCCGATCCCGATCCGTGCGAGCGCGGTTGCCGCCGCGGCCCGGACGCTCTCGTCGGGGTGACGCATCTGCCGCACGAGCAAGTCGACCGCTTCCTTGTCCTTGATCTGGCCGAGCCAGCGGATCGCGGCCCGCCGCACGCGGGGATCCGGGTCGTTGCCGGCGAGCTTCTGGAGATCGATGACCGCGAGCGCGCCGATCTTCTTGCCGACGCCTTCGATGGCCATCCGGCGAGCCTCGGGGTCCTCGGAGCGCAGCATCTGGCTCGCGACCTGCGGTGCCTGGGGATACCCGCGCAGCACGGCGACCGCGGCCGCGGCGGCGACGCGATCGTCGTCATCGCCCATCCGCTCGGCGACCTGATCGGCGAGCACCTGGATCTCGGCGGTCGCGACCGCCTCGATCGCGGCGATCTTGAGCTTCACCGACGGTGATGCCAGCGCCTGTCCGAGCGTGGCGATCGCGAGGTCGCGTAGCAGGTCGGCATCGTCATCGTCGCGATGGCCGCGGTACGTGCCGTACGAGCGCGCGACCCCGTCGGCATCACCGAGCGCGAGGGCCGCGCGCACGCGCATCTGCCACAGCCCGTTGTCACCCGGGTGCGAGGCGAGCCCTTCGTCGGCCGAGCGCGCGGCACCCGCGTAGTCGCCGGCCTCGTACAACGAGACCGATTGCTTCGCGCGGTTCGCACAGCCCCCGGCAAGGATCGAGATCAAGCAGACAGCTACGAGGCGCATGGGACTCCTTCGAACATGACATACACACCGTGCACGCCGTTGCCGGTTTGGTTACTTGGAACGTCCAGGGCCGTGTGGAGACCGGGATCCGGTGGGATCTGCTATCGCGGACGCCGATCGTGCAACCCGTAGCGCAATCCGTGCACGATGCATCGCGACCGACACACCGCGTTGACCCTGCTCCCTTGAAATGTCGAATCGTCGAGAGGCTCGGTTGTTGACTCGGCCTGGTAACGGGGCAATGGTACGCGCGCGCTGAGGGGCGGGCATGCGAAACCAGATCGCGATCATGTGCTTGGTGTTGGCCGGTGCCTGCGGCGGCGGGGACAAGCCCGCACAGGTCGACGCCTTCGAGGCCGACGCGTTCGAGTCCGACTGCGGCAAGCCCGGCGACGTGGGCAACGAGCTCGGCATCGGCAAGTTCTGCGCGTCGCTCAACGACTGCGCGACCACGCAGTCCGCGCCGCTGTGCTCGAGCCTCGGCGACCAGGACACGCACTTCTGCACGAAGACGTGCCAGATGGGCGGTCCTGTCGATCAATGCGGAACCGCCACGATGTGCGTCTGCAATGCGGGCAACCAGTGCGGCTGTACGCCGTCTGTCTGCCTCGGACTCTGAGCCACCGGAAGAAGGTACCGATGAGGAACTCGACGCTTGGCTTCCTGCTGTTGATCGGCTGCGGCACGTCCGAGCCGACGGGCCCCGAGACGCTTCCTGATCTCGAGGTGCCGCCGCCGCCGGACAACGGCGTGCAGGTGATCACGCCGATCGTGCGCGATCTCCAGCCCGGAACGGACTACGAGATCTGTACGTGGACGGACTCGATCGTCGACGTGCAGACCGACATTCGCTCGACGATCGGCTTCCAGACCGAGCCGCCGGGTCACCACGTCATCCTGTTCTACACGCTCGACAAGCAGCCACCCGGGACGTCGCGCGTCTGCACGGACACCGACATGGCGAGCTTCCGCTACCTGAGCGGGAACGGCGCGAATGGCGAGCTCAACGCGGCCCCGGGCGATCTGGTGTTCCGCATGCCGCCGGGCGCGCAGCTCGTCGTCAACCACCACTACCTGAACGCGAGCGACCAGGTCCTCGAAGGTCAGGCGCTGATCAACGTCAACTATGCCGACGACGGCGTCTACACTCCGTCGGGTGCCACGGCGATCGTCGACACCGCCATCGAGCTGCCGATCGGCCGCTCGACGCACGACATCAGCTGCACGCTCGATCGTCAGATGAAGTTCTGGTACTTCATCCCGCACATGCACCGGTGGGGGACGAACATCACCGTCGACACCGTCCGGTCCGGGGAGAAGCAGCGGCTGTTCGATACGGTCTGGGAAGAGTCGTTCACGTTCCACCCACCCGAGCTGCGCCAGGATCCCGCGGCCCCGATGGTGATGAACGCCGGCGACAAGATCGAGATCCACTGTGAATGGAACAACGACACCGACAAGGTGCTCAACTTCGGGTTCGAGATGTGCGTCGGGTTCGGCCAGTTTGTCGACGATGCAGGGCTGGGAAACCTGGCCTGCAACAACGGCAGCTGGGGCACGTTCTGAGCACGTGATACATACGACCGGGTGACGCGCGGCTTCCTGTTCGACCTCGATGGCACGCTGATCGACTCCGAGCGCGAGACCGCCGAGGCGATGGCGCGCGCACTCGAGCGCGGCCAGGGCATCGCGATCGAGAAGTACGATCGCGACTTCATCATCGGCCGGTCGTGGATCGCGATCTACGACAGCCTGAAGTCGCGCTACCCCCAGCTGACCTGGAACCGCGAGCAGACGGTCGCGCAGACCGCGCTGTTTCGCGACGAGGTGTTCGAGGAGCTGGGCATCACCGTGCTGCCCGGCGCGCGCTCGATCCTGAGCTGGACCCAGGCCCATCCACGCGCGCTCGTCACCGGCAGCTCGCGCGTCGAGGTCACGCAGGTGCTGCCGCGGATCGGCCCGCAGGCCGCGTTCGGCGTGATCGTCGCGGCCGAGGACGTCCCGCGCAGCAAGCCCGCCCCGGATGGCTATCGGTCGGCCATGCAGCAGCTCGGGCTCGCGTCGCACCAGTGCCTCGTCGTCGAGGACTCGGTCGCCGGGATCGCCGCCGGCTGCGCCGCGGGCTGCATCGTGGTCGCCGTTCGGGCGGGCAATTTCGGCGGCTGGGATCAGTCCGGCGCGCATCGCGTGCTCGAGACGCTCGACGAGCTCACCCCGTCGCTGGTCGACGAGCTGTTCGCGCACTATGGTTCGCCAGCTGGGTGAGAACATGAAGTTGCCCACCAACGTCACGATCTACGAGGTCGGCCCGCGCGATGGCCTCCAGAACGAGGCGCGCCAGGTCCCGACCACGGACAAGATCCGCTTCATCGACGCGCTCGTCGCGGCCGGCATCCGTGACATCGAGATCACGAGCTTCGTCTCGCCGAAATGGATCCCGCAGCTCGCGGATGCAGTGGAGGTCGCGCGCGGCGTGAAGCGGCCGGCGGGCGTGCGGATGAGCGCACTCGTCCCCAATCGCCGCGGCCTCGACACCGCGCTCGCCGCCGGGATGAAGGAGATCGCGGTGTTTCTGTCGGCATCGGAGACCCACAACAAGAAGAACGTCAACAAGTCGATCGCGGACACGCTCGTCGCGTTCGACGAGGTCATCCCGCACGCCCGCAAGGCCAACGTCCCGGTGCGCGCGTACGTCTCGACGGTGTTCGGCTGTCCCTACGAGGGCGACGTCGATCCCGCGCGGTCGGTCGCGCTCACCGGCCAGCTGCGCGACATGGGCGTCTACCAGGTCTCGCTCGGCGACACGATCGGCGTCGCGAATCCGCAGCAGGTCGAGGACGTGCTCGGTCGCGTGCTCGCCGTTCACCCGGCGGACTCCGTCGCGGTGCACTTCCACGACACGCAGGGCACGGCGCTCGCGAACTGCCTCGTCGCGCTGACGATGGGCATCACGACGATCGACTCCGCGGCGGGCGGGCTCGGCGGCTGCCCGTACGCCCCCGGCGCCTCGGGGAACCTCGCCACCGAGGACGTCGTCGCGATGTTGCACGCGATGAACATCAAGACCGGCATCGATCTCGACAAGCTGACCGAGGCCTCGCGCTCCGCGTCGGCATTCGTCGGTCACGAGCTGCCGTCGAAGTACCTCAAGGCGCACCTCGGCAAGCAGGCACGTGCACGCCGGCGCGCCGAGCACGGCGGTTGATCTGATACGGTCCGCCGCATGGCGGATATCCGGGTCGAGCAGCGTGGCGTCGTGGCATGGGTCACGCTCGATCGGCCCGAGGTGCGCAACGCGCTGTCGCGTGACGTGAACCAGCGGCTGCAGGAGATCTCCGCCGAGCTCGACCACGATCCGGACGTTCGCGCGGTCGTGATCACCGGCGCGGGTGACAAGGCGTTCTGCGCCGGTGCCGACCTCAAGGAACGCCGCGGCGTCCCGGCGGCGGAGAGCGGCACGTACATCAACGCGATCGCCGGCGCGATCGGCGACTGGGGCGAGCTCCGCAAGCCGACGATCGCCGCGATGAACGGCTCGGCCTACGGTGGCGGGCTCGAGCTCGCGATGGCGTGTGACTTCCGGATCCTCGTCGAGGGCGCGGAGGTCGGGCTCACCGAGGTCCGGCTCGGCATCATGCCCGGCGCGGGCGGCACGCAGCGCCTGCCACGGCTCGTCGGCGAAGCGCGCGCGAAGGAGATGATCATGCTCGGGCGCAGGATCTCCGCGGCGCGTGCGCTCGAGATCGGGCTCGTCACGCAGGTCGTGCCTCGCGCCCAGCTCACCGCCGCGGTCGACGCCATGCTCGCCGAGCTCGCCGCGTGCGCACCGCTGTCGGTCACGCAGACGAAGTCGGCGATCGAACGTGGTCACGGGGTCGCGATGCAGCAGGGCCTCGAGCTCGAGCGAGAGTGCTACGACGTGACGCTGTTCAGCGAAGATCGCGACGAGGGCCTCGCCGCATTCGCCGAGGGACGGCCGCCGCGCTACCAGGGTCGCTGATGCGCCGGCTCTACATCGAATATCTCGGGGACAGCATCGAGGTCCCGCCCGGCGAGATGGTCGTCGGGCGCGACGTCGGCTGCGCGTTGCGGTTCAACGACCCCGCGGTGTCGCGGCGTCACCTGCGCTTCATTCGGCGCAAGGATGACGAGGCGTTCGTCGAGGATCTCGGGAGCAGCAACGGCACGCTGCTCAACGGGCGCGAGGTCTCGACGCCGCTGCGGATTCACGACGGCGACGTGATCAGCGTGGGGAGTCGCATGCTCACGGTGCGTCTCGCGAACGAGGACAGCTATCTCCCGACGACGGTGGTCCTCGGAGCGTCCGCGCTGGAGGAGCCGGACGAGGAGCCCGAGGAGCCCGCCGAGCTCGCGCGCGCGCCGACGCGTCAGATCCCGCGCGTGACCGAGCCCGCGGAGCAGCGCTGTCCACGCTGCGCGGCGCCGGTGCGTGACTCCGACGCAAAATGCAGCGCGTGCAACTACCGGTGGCGCAACTTCCGGCCGATGAGCGTGACGCTCGATCCAGATCCGCTGGATCGCCGCCGGCACGATCGCATCTCGATGGAGCTCCGGCTGATCTACGTCAGCAGCGAGCTCGAGATCGAAGCCACCACGCTCGACCTCAGTCACAGCGGCGTGTTCGTCCGCACGCAGATCCTCGATCCCGTCGGTACCGCATGCCAGCTGACGGTCCTCCTCGACGGTGGACCTGCCCTTCAGGTGAGCGGCATCGTGCGGCGGGTGGTCGGACAGAACGACCATGGCGAGCCGGTCGGGCTCGGCGTCGAGCTGACCGGTCTCGGAGCAGCCGAACGTGCGTGGATCGACGTCGCGGTCCAGCGCACGGTTCTCTGACCTGGGGGATCAGTCGCCAAGCGCTGTTTCGGGGCTCGTTGTGTTTCGGCGGTTCCAGGTCCTTGGACCTCACGGTGGCCAATCCGCGCTGGCCTGGGGGGTGCAGTGACCCCGCGTCATGTCGGCCATGGACTCTGTGCTGAAGCGCTTCGGCTTCGTGAGGCTCTCCCGTTACGGGTTAGTCCTCACGCCCGAGGGGCGAATCATGTCGTTACGTCCTGCGCTATTGGACGACGGCATCGGTGGCAGGATCGTCGGCTGGAAAGACCGTGATCTGGCCGCCGCCGAGCTCGCGAAGTGGGAGCCCGTTCGGCCGGCGACGCCCCGAGCCGTGGCTAGCCGAGTGGCCGTACCGCCGCCTCCGATGGTTTCTGTCCCTCGTCCCGTCCCGGCTCCCGTCGCCGTGGTCGCCCCCCTGGTCATGACCACCGCATGGGTGGCGCCGGACGTGGAGGTAGATGAAGATGAATGGGAATGGACGATCGCGCTCGCACGCGCCCGCGCCGTGGCGGAGGAAGTCGAAGCCTCGCGCGCCGTGGCAGCCGCTCCACGCCGCACGCGCCAGGACACGGTCCCGCCGCCGCCTTCGATGGCGGTCCAGCCGAGGCCGAAGTTCGTGCCCGCGAAGACGCAGCCGATGGCGATGGTCGCCGCACCCAAGGACCCGATCGATGCGGGCGCCTGGCCGAAGACCGAGCCACTGGGCAACATCGATTACAACGACTACACGAATCCGCTGAGCGAGGTCGTTCGCGTCGCGCGCCAGGTCCAACCGCCACCATCGCCGCAGCCGGTCAGGCGAGCGATCCCACGCGCCTCGTCGCCGACCACGGTGATCCCGGTCCCGAGGTTGCCTCGTGCCGAGGGTCGAACGCTGGAGCCGGTGGTTCGTGCGGCTCCCGTCGGACCGCGCCGGTTCCCGAAGGGGACCGGTCCACAGGTCGATCGGTCGCTCGCGCTGGCACCTCCTCCTCCGATCCGTCCGGCGGAGGAGGATCGCACCCTGCCGGGGATCGTGCTCCCGCCACCGGCCACGCTTCCATCGTTGCCTCGGATTCCGGGCCTCGAGTCGGCCACGCGAGGCTAGCCATGCGCGTCCTCGCGCTGTTGCTCGTCGTCGCGTGTGGTGGTGGCGGTGGTGGCGCAACGAAGCCGGCTGCACCGAAGCAGTCGGCGGTCGACGAGAAGCAGGCCGAGAAGGACGCCAAGGGCCTCGTCACCGAGATCTACGAGACGCTCGGTCGCGGCAACAAGGACAGCTTGTTCTCGCTGCTCGACGACTCGCTCGTCGTGTTCGGGCCGCGCCAGATGGACGCGCTCGCGAACCGCGCCGACACGCTCGTCGCGCTCGGCGGGGTGATCGATCCGAAATCCAAGAAGAAGGTGACGCTGCGATCGGGATCGCTCGAGGTCGTGGCGTCGAAGGGCGGGCGCTCGGCGTGGGCGTTCGACGTCGTCAACATCGACGGCGAGCCGCACGCGATCACCGCGATCCTCGTCAACACCGACGACCTCTGGCAAGTCGATGCCGCGGTCGTCGCGCACATGACCGACAAGAGCTCGATGAAGACCGAGCTCGCGAAGGACGCCGTGGTGCCCCCGGGAGCCGCCGCGAAGACGAAGATCGATCCCGACGCGCGGGCCGCGGTCGAGCGGTTCCAGAAGGGGCTGCTCGATCAGGAGCTGTGGGGTGCGGATCTCGGGAGCCGGAGCGACGCGATCGTCGTCGGGCCGGTCGCCGGCGAGGTCACGCACGGCAAGAAGGACATCAAGAAGCTGTGGAAGAAGCGGCTCGAGGCAAAGGTCCGCGCCGCGGCGTCGGGAGACATCGTGGCCGCCACCACGCCGGACGGTCAGCTCGCCTGGGTCACCGCGCCGATCACCCGCGTCGAGGAGGGGGCCGATCCGCTTCCGCTCCGGGCGTTCGCGGTGTTCGAGAAGTCCGACAACGAGTGGAAGCTGATCGCGCTCCAGGAGTCGCTCGCGATCGGCGAGCCGGGCTCGGGCACGAGCTTCAAGAAGATCGTGCCGCCGAAGGAGGCCGAGAAGCCGGTCGTCGCCGAGGAGCCCGCGAAGAAGGTGGAGAAGAAGGCTCCGGTCAAGAAGAAGAAGAAGAAGAAGAAGCCCGCGGCCGACGAGTAGTCATCGTGTAACCTCTCGCGTTCGCTCGGCCGGACGGCCTCTCTCTCCTCCGGTCATTCGCGCGGCGGTGCGTCCTCGGACGGAGCCTTCGGTTCCTCGCGGGTCATCGGCATGACGGAGCGGACGATCAGCCCGATCCCGCCGACCAGACACACGAGCATGATGAGCGTGTTGAGCAGCGACGTCTGACGGAAGTGGATGTCGAGGTTCGCGATGATCCCGACGAGGATCACGAGCGCCCCGGCCCCGGTGAGCACGCGCCCGACGATCGACTTGCCGTTCGCGAACAGGATGCCGATGCCGAACAGCAGCGGGATCAGCGTGATGCCGAAGTTCGTTCCGGCGCTGCCCATCCCGCGAAACGTCCAGTACCCGCCGTGCACGGAGACCTGGTTGAACAGGAGATAGCCACCGACGATGACCATGACGATGCCGAGCAAGAACGTGCGCGTTCCACCCGGCGTGCCCCCGACATTGCGGATGTCCAATTCGTGCCTCCTCAGCTCTGGAACGAGATGAGTCTCCAACATGCGTCGCGCTGGCAGGAGATGCAAGACCTGCTACCGCGGTGACCATCTCGTTCGCCGCCGGGAATCGCCGCGCGGGATCGCGCGCCATCGCCTGCTCGACGATCGCGATCAGGTCCGCCGGCGCATCGGGCTCGTGGTCGGCCAGCGGTGTCGGCGGTCGCTCGAGCACGGTGTCGAGCACCCCCGCCGTGGTTCGCGAGGAGTACGGCACGACGCCGGCGAGGGACTGTAGAGCAGGGCACCGAGCGCATAGACATCGGCGCGGGCATCGACGCGCTCGCCGGCCGCCTGCTCGGGCGGCATGTACGCCGGCGTCCCGATCACCGCACCCTCGATGGTCTCGCCGTCGCGGGCGACGTCGCGGTAGGGACCGACGGCGATGTCGTCGGCGTCGTCGTCGGTGAGGTCCTTCGCGAGCCCCCAGTCGATCACGACGCTCCGACACGAATCGAGGTAACGAGTGTCGCGATCCGTCGCCACACGTTGCGATCGGCAACGCGACGATCGATGACCCCGGCCAAGTGCACGCAACCGCCCTCGCGGATCACGGAATACAGGTTGCAGTGGTGTGACATCATGCGCATCGTCGTCGCGGGAATGGCGCTCGTACTGGTCGCCTGCGGCGGTGAGCCAGGCTCCTCCTATGACTACGCGTCGAGCAGAGGCGCGGCGCTCTACCAGCAGATGTGCCAGGTCTGCCACGGCGAGACCGGCGAGGGCGGACTCGGACCGAAGCTGCTCGACTCCGCGAGGAGCATCGACGAGCTACGCGGTGCGATCGGAGCGCGCATGCCCGCGAACAATCCGGGCCAGTGCACCGGCGAGTGCGCGGATGAGGTGGCGGCCTTCATCAAGGAGGGCCTGACGACCAAGGCGCTCGCGTGCGACGTCGTGCCGCCGGGACCGCGCCGGTTACGCCTGCTGACGCGTCGCGAGTACCGCGCGACGGTGAAGGACGTGTTTGGAGGCGGGGCGCCGGCGATGAGCTGCGCGCGGCCGAGCGACTGCGCGTTCCGCGACAGCTGCGAGGCGGGCACGTGCGAGGCGAGCCGGTGCGACCTGCAGACGTTCGTCTTCGATCCCCACGGCAGGTCGCTCGCGAGCGTCCACGTCGCGGGAAGCTTCAACGGCTGGGCGGCGACGATCGCCGGCGGCGGGCTACCGCTCGCGTTCTCGGCGGCGACCGGGATGTGGACCGGGACCTTCGCGGTCGCCGAGGGTGAACACCAGTACAAGCTCGTGCTCGACCAGAGCGAGTGGGTCGAGGATCCGCGCGCACCCGCCTCGGTGTCCGACGGATTCGGCGGCAAGAACAGCGCGTTCATGCTCGCGTGCGGAGCGGATGCGGTCGCGAACATCCCGGCCGAGAGCCGACCCTCCGGGTTTCCGTTCGACACCGATTCCGATTCGGCCGTGGTGACCACGGCCCATGTCGATGCCTATCTCGCCGCCGCCGAGCCGCTCGCGGATCATGCCGCGGGGCGCGCCTCCGAGCTGCATCCGTGCGACTGGGCCGGCGCCGGCGCCCGCTGCAAGCGCGAGCTGATCGATGATCTCGGGCGGCGGCTGTTCCGGCGCCCGCTCTCCTCCGAAGAGGGCGAGACGTACGTGGGGCTCGAGCTCGCGACCGCGTTGCACGCGATGCTGATCTCGCCGCACTTCTTGTACCGATCCGAGCTCGGCGAACCGAAGTCCGGACGCTTCGTGCTGACCGGCTACGAGGTCGCCACCGCGCTCTCGTACACGTTCCTCGGCACGACCCCCGATGACACGTTGCTGGCAGCAGCGGCAAGCGGCGAGCTCTCCGATCCCGCAGGCGTCGAGCGCTGGGCCCGCATGCTGGTGGACGATCCGCGCTCGCGTACCCAGCTCGGCGAGTACGTGTTGCAGTGGGTCGGCGGCCAGCAGGTGGTCGGGGTCGACAAGCGCGCCGATCTGTTCGCGGGCTTCGATGCGACGACGCGGCGCTCGCTCGCCGACGAGACCCGGCGGTTTGCCGAGCACGTCGTGTACGACGGCACGGGGACGTTCGAGGAGCTCGTCACCGCGGACTACACGATCCTCGACGCGACCGCGGCACGGTTCTACGGTGTCACCGGCACGGGGCGCGTCGCGTACGACGGCCGGCGCGCGGGCCTGCTCGGGCACGCATCGATCCTCGCGACGACGGCGCACTCGGATCAGACCTCGCCGATCCGGCGCGGGTTGTTCATCCGGCGCAACCTGCTCTGCGAAGACCTCCCGCCGCCACCGCCGTTCGCGGGGAGCGTGCCCGACGTCGATCCGAACGCGACCACGCGCGAGCGGTTCGCGATGCACACCGACAATCCCGTGTGTGCCGGCTGCCATCGCTACATCGACGATGTCGGGTTCGGTCTCGAGCGCTTCGATCCGGTCGGGCGCTGGCGCGAGCAGGAGAACGGACGCCCGATCGATGCCTCGGGCGACCTCAACGACGTCGAGCGCCTCGGCACCGACACCTCGGCCCCGTACGCGACGCTGCCCGAGCTCGCGCGAGCGCTTGCCGCGAGCCAGGCGGCTCCGAGCTGCTTCGTGCGCCAGTACCTGCGGTTCTCGCGCGGGCTTCGCGAGACCCTCGCCCAGCGCTGCGATCGACGATGGATCGAGCGCCGCTTCGACACCTCCCACCACGACGTACGCGAGCTGATGATCCAGTCGGTGCTCGCGCCCTCATTCCTGGAGCGCCGATGAACCGCCGCGATCTGATGAAGGCAGGTGGTGCCGCACTCCTCGCCTGGCCATTCATGCGCCGTGCGAGCGCGCACGTGACACCGACCGATGCGCGCCGGCTGATCATCTTCTACTACCCCGACGGCGTACCGGGCGCCTCGGGCGGCGGCGAGCCGAGCGCGTGGCACCCGACGGGTGAAGGCACGCAGTTCCAGCTGACCGACATGCTCGCCTCGCTCGCGCCGTATCGCGATCGCTGCGTGTTCTTCCGCGGGCTGTCGATGGGCTCGGCCGATGCCGGCAGTCATCCAGGCGGCGCGAAGAAGCTGCTGACCGCGACCGACGGCGGGAACGGCATCTCGATCGATCGCCGGCTGGCCACGACGGTCGGCGCCGGCGATCCGTTCACGAGCCTCGTGCTCGGCGCGATGGCCGGCCAGAACGGCGCGTCGGGCGACAAGCACATCTCGTACGTCTCGCCGGGCGTCAGCGTCGCGCCCGACGATGATCCCGCGGCGGCGTTCCAGCGCGTGTTCGGCGGTGGCGGCACCACCGGCGGCGGTGAGGACCCGCGCAAGGCACGCCGGCTCAGCGTGCTCGATCGCGCGAAGAGCGAGCTCGGGACCCTGCGCCGCAAGCTCGGCACCACGGAGCGCACCAAGCTCGACCTCCACCTCGACGGGATCCGCGAGGTCGAGCAGCGCATCGCCGGACTCGGCGGTGGTGGCGCGACGTGCCAGAACCCATCGATCGATGCGACCGGGCTCACCGCGTCGACGCTCTACCAGCCCGAGAAGTTCCCCCAGATCCTGCGAGCGCAGACCGACCTGATGGTGCAGGCGATGGCGTGCGGGCTCACGCGCGTCGGGGTGCTGCAGGGCTCGTATCACACGAGCGAGCTCATCATGAGCCGCTTCATGGGCACGCCGATGTACGACCCGGGCTTCGACATGCGAAGCCACCAGGCCTCGCACTACGGCGCGACCCACGATCTCGCGCACCGCGAGTACCTCGCCTTCAAGCAGCAGTGCACGTGGTGGATCGAGCAGCTCGCCTATCTCCTGAGCACGCTCGCCGCGCGACCGGAGGGCGAGGGCACCATGCTCGACTACTCGCTCGTCCTGTGCTGCACCGAGGTCTGCGACGGCAACACGCACGGCCACGACGACATGCCGTTCATCCTCGCGGGTGGCGGCGGCGGACGCATTCGCACCGGGCGCGTGCTGCAGACCGGCTATCGCCGCCACGCGGATCTGCTGATCGCGATCGCGCACGCGATGGGCGATCCGATCGGCAGCTTCGGCGATAACTCGGGCGGCCCGCTGCCGGGCTTGCTCGCCTAGCTCGGACGCTCGCCACCCCGTGCCGAACCTACGACAACGTGAAGCTACCGGTCATGCTAGCTCACGACACCCCGACGAGGGTCGCGAGCGATCGAGCGACGTGAGACGACGCATTGGTGATCAAACGGATCTCGCCGTGCTCGGTGACCCACCACATGGCGTCGTAGCCTTCGAGCGCAAGGATGGTCGTGAGGGAATCGGCGAGCTGAGCGGTGAGGTGGTTCGGGTGCATGGCGGTTCTCCTTCGCACCGAGAGCATCGCAACGGGCATGCCGCCCGCGCAAAGAGCTGCCAACATGCGGTTTTCGCGACGAAGTTTGCGTGCCGCACCACACGTCCCGTGTAGCGCTCGACGTTACATCGGATGCAACTCCAGCCACGGTCGGAAGTCCCCGACCGACTCGGCAAGCCCGATCGCACCGCCTCCCGAGGTCAAGCAGCCACGGCCGGCGCTGGGTGACGGTTCGCGAGCTCGTTGACCATCACAAAATATCATGCTTGCGTACCTTCGCCTGGGCTGATAGTTAGCTACACGAAATGTCCATCACGCGAAGTGCAGCGTCACGCGCCGCGGCTCGCGTCCAAGTCGATTACAAGCCGGCGCTCGACCGGATCGTGGAGACCGCGATCTACCTACAGACCGAGTCGCGGCGGCTCGCCCGCGAACAGTGCGCGCGCCACGGGATCACCGCGACGCAGCTCAACGTCCTCAAGTTGCTGCAGACGGTCGGCGATCTCTCGCTCTCCGAGCTCTCGAAGCGGATCTCCGCGACCAACTCGACCGTCACCGGGATCATCGATCGCATGGTGGAGGCCAGACTCGTCGCGCGCGAGCAGAGCACGGAGGATCGCCGGGTGTGGAAGATCCGACTCTTGCCGGAGGGCCGAACCCTGGCGCGCAGGGTCGAGGTCGCGCCGTGGGAGATGCTTCGCGAGGCCGTGACGGCGCTGCCGCCGGCGGAGCTCGATCAGCTGATCGCGACGCTGCTCAAGGTCGCCGAGCACGTCGAGCTCAAGGCGAACAAGGACAAGGAGAACAAGTGAGCGCGCCGGACAAGGTCGTCATCTCGTGCGCGCTCACCGGCGCGGTCGCTGCCAAGCAGCTGTGCCCGGCGATCCCGTACACGCCGATCGAGATCGCCGAGGAGGCGAAGCGCGCGTACGACGCGGGCGCGGCGATCGTTCACGTCCACGCGCGCACGGACGAGGGCTTCCCGACGTGGGAGCCGGCGACGTTCGCCGCGATCCAGGCCGAGATCCAGAAGCGATGCCCCGTGCTCATCAACTGGTCGACCGGTGGCGCCGGCCCGATGAAGGATCGCGCCCTGCACCTGAAGACCAACCCTCACATCGCCGCGCTCAACATGGGTTCGATGAACTACGCGAAGTGGCGGCCGCAGAAGCGGAGCTTCGCGTTCAACTTCGTGTTCGCGAACTCGTTCGACGACATCATCGCGTTCGCGAAGGCGATCCGTGACGCCGGCGCGAAGCCCGAGCTGGAGTGCTTCGATACCGGCCACGTGTACTCGCACACCGTGCTCGAGGAGCTCGGCCTGCTCGACAAGCCGTATCACTTCTCCTTCATCATGGGCGTGCTCGGCGGGATCCCCGCGACCGCGCGCCACCTCGCGTTTCAGGCTTCGAACATCCCGGCCGACTCGCGCTGGAAGGTGATCGGCATCGGTCGCGACCAGTGGCCGCTGTGCATGGCGGCGCTCGCGCTGGGTGGGGATATTCGGGTCGGGCTCGAAGACAACTTCTACTTGCCGAGTGGCGACATGGCGAAGTCAAACGGCGATCTCGTCGCCGCGGCTGTCGACATGGTGAAGCTCTCGGGGCGCGAGGTCGCGTCGGTCTCCGATGCGCGCGCGCTGCTGTGGCCGCACGGTGGAGGGAATTTCTGATGACGACGATGCGAGAACGACTTGCCGAGCTCGAGGCGCGGCGCGCGAAGGCCCGCGAGATGGGCGGCCCCGAGAAGATCGTGAAGCACCACGAGCGCGGCAAGCTGACCGCGCGCGAACGGATGGCACTGCTGTTCGACGGCGGCGCCTTCGTCGAGGTCGGCATCCACGGCACCGAGATGGGGCCGGGCGCCCAGTACGTGCCCGCCGATGCCGTCGTGTGCGGCTGGGGCAAGGTCGATGGCCGCAACGTCGCGGCCGCGGCGTACGACTTCACCGTCAAGGGCGGCTCGATCGGCTTCATCGGTGAGACGAAGGTGACGCGGATGCGGGAGCTCGCGCTGCGCAACCGGATGCCGATGGTGTGGCTCATCGATTCGGTGGGCGCACGCATCGATCCGAAGCCGAACAGCGATCCGGACATGATCTCGCTGTTCGCCGGCAGCGGGCACCTGTTCCGGGAGCAGGTGGTGATGAGCGGTGTCGTGCCGCAGGTCGCCGCGATGGTCGGTCCGGGCGCGGCCGGCACCGCCTACATCCCCGGCCTGGCCGACTTCGTACCGATGGTCGCGGGACGGAGCTCGATGGCGCTCGGCGGGCCGTCCCTGGTCAAGGCGATGACCGGCCAGGAGATCACCGAGCAAGACCTCGGCGGATCCCGCATCCACTGCGAGGTCTCGGGCGTCGGCGATGTCGAGGTCGAGACCGATCAGCAGTGCATCGAGATCACGAAGCAGTACCTGGCGTACATGCCGTCGCACTGCGGCGAGCGGCCGCCCATCACGGCGTCCACCGATCCGATCGATCGACCCGACGACACGTTGCTCGACCTCGTACCCGACAATCCGAAGAAGACCTACGACATGTACGAGGTGATCCGGCGGATCGTCGATCGTGGCGAGTACCTCGACATCAAACCGCGATGGGCACGCCCGATCATCACGTGCCTCGCGCGGTTCGGTGGCCGGCCGGCGGGCATCGTCGCGAACAATCCGAAACAGGGCGGCGGCATCCTCGATGCCGACACCGCCGACAAGGCGGCGCACTTCATCGAGATCTGCGACGCGTTCAACATCCCGCTCGTGTTCCTCGTGGACGTGCCGGGGTTCTGGGTGGGCAGGGATCACGAGCACGGCGGGATCATCCGCCACGGCGCGAAGATGCTGCACGCGATGGCGGCGGCGACCGTGCCGAAGCTCACCGTCGTGACGCGCCGGGGCTACGGCGCCGGCTACTACGTGATGGCCGGCCGCGCGTTCGAGCCGGATCTGTTCGTCGCGTGGCCGGGCGCGGAGATCAGCGTGATGGGCGCCGACGGCATGCTGAGCATCGCCGGCGCGAAGCTGTTCAAGGATCACGAACCGCCACCCGAAGTGAAGAAGCAGATCGCGGCCACGATCCAGAAGAACATCGACATCTACAAGGTTGCAGGCTGGGGGCTCGTCGACGACGTGATCGATCCGCGCGAGACGCGGCGGCTGCTCTGCCTCGCGATCGAGATGAGCTGGAACCACACCGTCGAGCGGCCCGCACGCAAGCGCGGCATCATGCCGGTCTAGGAGGGCACATGTACGGATTCAGCGAAGAGCACGAGATGGTTCGCAAGGTGGTCCGGCGGTGGACCGTGTCGAAGCTCGAGCCGAAGCTCGACGCGATCGAGGCGGGTGAGCCGCCGTACGAGCTCATGCGCGACTTCGCGCGCACGTTCGGTATCCCCGACTTGGCGCGCAGGGCTCTCGAGAAACTCGAGGAGCACGCGAAGGATGGCGCGCCTGCAGCGCCCGCAAAGGGCGGGCTCTCCGCCGCCGATCCGGCGCTCGCGGCGATCGTCTCGCTCGAGTTATCGCGGGTGTCGCCCGGCTTCGCGCTCGCGTTCGGCGCATCGGCAGGCCTCGCCGGCGGCGCGATCATGGGCAAGGGCACACTCGAACAGAAGCGCCGGTGGGGGCTTCCGATCCTGACGTGGGACAAGATCGGTGCGTGGGGCATGACCGAGCCCGGCGCGGGCTCGGACGCGTTTCGCTCGATGCGCACGGTCGCGGTGCCGAAGGATGGCGGCTACGTCCTGAGCGGCCAGAAGACGTTCATCACCAACGCCCCGTACGCGGACACATTCGTGATCTACGCCAAGATCGATCGTGGAGATGGCGCGTCGATCGCGGACCGCCCGATCCAGCCGTTCGTGCTCGAGCGCGGCGACGCCGGCCTCACGACGAGCAAGCCGATGCGCAAGATGGGCATGCACAGCTCGCCGACCGGCGAGGTGTTCCTCGGCGATTGCTTCGTGCCCGCGGATCGACTGCTCGGCATGCGCGAGAAGGACGTGATCGGACGTGACAGCGGTAAGGACGTGTTTCACTCCGAGCGCACCGGCCTGCCGTCGATGGCGGTCGGCATCATCGAGCGCTGCCTGGAGCTCGCGCTCGACTACGCGAAGCAGCGGGTGACGTGGGGCAAGAAGATCGCCGAGTACCAGCTCGTTCAGGAGAAGCTCGCGCGGATGTTCATGCACCTCGAGAACTGCAGGAACCTCATGTTCAAACAGCTCGGGCTGGCCGCCGCGGGGAAGACGATGACCGCGGCAGAGGCGAGCGCCGCGAAGCTCTACTGCGCACGTGCCGCGACCGAGGTCGCGCTCGACGCCGTGCAGGTGCTCGGGGGCAACGGCTACATGCAAGAGTATCGCGTCGAGATGTTCGCGCGCGACGCGAAGCTGCTGCAGATCGGGGGCGGGACCGACGAGATCCAGATCCTCAACATCGCACGTCACCTGATCGGCGACGCCTGAGCAGATCCAGTGTCCGCAAGGCGGATCGTCACATCGCTGGTTGGAGGAATCCCCATGTCGCGCCTCGATCTGGTCTCTGTCATGTTCGTCACCGCTTGCGCCAGCGAGGCCGTCGCGCCTCCCGTCGGCATGCCCCCGCTCGGTGAGCCCCCGGCGAACGTCGTGGGGGGATTCTCGATCGCCATCCCCGAGACCCAGCTGCAAGCGGGGGAGGAGATCGAGCCCTGCTGGATCTTCCCGGTCGAGCCCGCGGGCCCGTCGCGTGTCGTCGGCGGCGCGGTCCTTCGAACCTCGCCGGGCATGCACCACGGCAACGTCACGACGCGTCCGAAGACCGGCGAGGGGTTCCGTAGCTGTCCACCCGATGACGACGACCCCGGGCTCGACATCATCAACGGCGGGATGGTCCTGTTCGCGTCGTCCACCCAGGTCACGGGCGAGGAGTGGTATCGGTTTCCCGATGGCCACGGCTACCGCCTCAGCGAGCAGCGCGAGATCGTCGCGCGCATGCACTACCTCAACGCGAGCGAGCAGCCGATCGCGGTCGCCCCGACCTACGAGTGGTTCACGATCGACGAGACGAAGCTCGTCCACGAGCTGGCGCCGTTCGCGTGGATGTACCAGCAGTTCGAGATCCCGCCGCTGTCCGAGCTGACCGTGACCGCCGACTGCTCGTTGCCGAACGATCACCCGATGCACGTCGTCACGGCGCTGCCGCACATGCACGAGCTCGGGCGCGCGCTCGACGCGACCTACGTCGGCGGCCAGTTCGACGGCCAGAAGTTCCTCGACTCGCCCGGCTACGATCCGGATCGCGGCGTGCTCCTGCAGTACGACCCCGCGGTCGATCTGAGTGACGCGACCGGCATCCGGTTCTCGTGTACGTGGCAGAACACGCACGACAAGACGATCGTCGAGGGAATCGGCGATAACGAGATGTGCATCGTCTTCGGGTACGCGTGGCCGATCGACAGGTCGTTCTCGGCGCTGGCGAGCAAGGACAACTGCCTGATGGTCGCGACCCCCGCATCGAGGTGATCGCCTGGATGCGCGGCCTGTTCTTCGTGAGCCCTACGGGTCGCAGTATCGCGGATCGAGCCGCTGGGTCAGGCGATGGCGCGCCAGCGCGTGCCACGAACGCGGCAGCCTCGCCGCATAACGGGTGAACGCGGGCAGCGTGTGGAACTGCGCCTCCGCGCGGCGAAACTCCGGGTCGTCGCGGAGTCCCCCGTCCTCGCGGATCGGTGGCGGGGCGCTGCGGTCGTCGCGAAACGCACGCACGAACTCGAGCAGCCGCCGGTGGTAGTCCGCGTCCTCGATCGTGGCGGCGATGGTGGCCCGCCGCGGATGAGTGCAGTCGACCATCGCCTGCGCCTGCCGCTCGAGCTCGGCCAGCGCATCGTCGAACATCTGGAGCAGCTGCAGGTCGTAGACCGGGTTCAGATGCACCGACTGGAGCAGGTGTCCGATGATCGCCTCCTCGTCGGAATACAGCCCGATCGGATCGATCATCGACACCGGATCCTCGACGAAGCGCACGAGGTAGTGGAACCGGAACGGGATCCCCTTGAGGCGGTAGTAGTCGCGCGCGGCCGGGAGGATCGAGAATCGCAGCATGTCCTGGGCGGCGAACGCGAGCTGGCGGCGCGTCGGGATCGCGTCGACGACCCCGGCCGCGTGGAGGCGCTCGAGACGCCGGCGGAGCTCGCCGCGGTCGAGGCGGATGTAGAGCGTGCGGCGGATCCGCCGCAGCTTGCCGCGAAGCTCCGCGCGCCCGCCGAACGCCGCGCCCAGCCGCCATAGTCGATCGCGTGCCGCGCTCATGCCGACACCTGGAACGCGTCGACGAGCGTCGCGAGGTCGTGGTGCTCCGCGGCGCGGCCGAGCTCGAGTGCGCGTCGGGCGCGCAGCTCTCCCGAGGTCGCGGTGAGCTCCCGCATCACCTTGGCGGAGATCGTGGCGTCGAGCTCGCCGCCGGTGAACGATCCGCGCGGGAGGTCGACGCGTTCGATCTCGCGCGTTCCGTCGGCGAGCTCGATCGCGACCAGGCTCGGGAACGCCAGCTGAACGCCGTGATCGGTTCCTGCTGACGCACGCCTCGAACGGGCTGCACGGAGCTCGCGGATCGTCGAGACGACCAGGCTCACGAGCTCGCGCGGCGAGGCTAGCTCCGATGCATAGTCCTCGCGGTAGTGGCGGCGGAGTGCGAGCAGCTCGGCAACCCGCAGCGTGCGCGCCTCGCGCCGGGTGCCGGGCACGCGGGCGGCGCTCGCGATCACCTTCGCGGTCAACGCGGGCGAATGAACGACGTCGATCCGATCGCGCAGCGCGCGGATCGCGGCGGCATTGGCGTCGAGCCACGTGGGCTCGAGCTCGGCGATCCCGAGCCGCCGCGCGATGAGGAGGATCGCGGCGGAGAGCGCGAGGTCGAAGTTCGCGTTCACCGAGCTGAGGGAGTCTGCGGCGACATAGTCGCGCGCGAATCGAGTCGCCTCGCATGCGAGCTTCGTGGTCTCGATCGTGACGCGGCGGATGTCCGCGGGACGGAGGTCCGGACGCCGGCCCAAGATCGTGTCGATCGCTTCGAACGCGGTCTGGAAGTAGTGGCATCCAGGATAGGTCTTGATCGCGAGTGTCTCGATGACGCGGAACCGATCGAGATCGCCGAGCATCGCGAGCGACGGACGATACGAGAACCTCCGGAAGAACCCGCGCCGATCTTCGAGGATCGATGGGGCGCCGGTGACGCCCTCGCGCGCGAGGTACGCCGCGCGAATCCCGATCGCGATCGGCGTCGACGCGGAGACGAGCTTCGAGGTCGGCGCGAGGAACGCGGCCTGCAGCGCGAACGGCGGTTGCGCGAGCGCGATCGCGAGCGCGTGGGTGGTCCGTTCGGCGTCGAGACCGAGGATCGTCGCGGTCCCCGCCGCGGCTGCGACCAGGTGCACGAACGTCCACATCTGGCCGTTGAGCGGTCCGAGGAAGCACGCCGCGCCGAGTCGCCCGCCGATCTCGTTAGCCGCGACGATCGCGACGAGGAGATCTCGGCTCGACGCCCCCTCGTGCTCGGCGACCGCGAGCGACGCGAACACCGCCGAGTGACACGTGTGCCCCATCCACACGACATCGTCATAGTCGTGGGCCATCGACGCCGCGGCGTTGACCCACGCCGCGTCGACCGGTGGGAGTCGCTCGCCGGTCGAGAGCACGGTCGCGCGGCCTCGACCTGCGATCGATCTTGCGGCGCGCTCGATCGGATGCGACGCTCCGGATGCCGCACTCGCGTGCGTGGCGGCGACCATGTCGAGCAGCTGGACCCGCGCCGCGGCGAGCGTCGCTGCCGAAAGCTGCTCGAAGCGGAGCGCCGCCACCCAGGCAGCGAGAGGATCGAGCAACGAGGTGGAGCGCACAGATCGACCGTACTTGGTTCCTCGCGCCGCTTCACAAGATCGTGAGCGGTTTGAGATCGAGCCCGGCCGGATACCAGTAGCTGGTCGCCGGGCCATAGCCGTAGACCGAGATTCCCACCGGTGCGTCCGCCATCACGATGTGATTGCCGCTCGCGAGCTCCAGGTGGAGCACGCCAAACCCGGACGCTCCGAGCGGCGTGAATCCGTGGAGCGGCATCCCGTCGAGCTCGACCACCGCACTCGTCGGGGCGACCACGTTGATGTAGTTCGTCAGGTAGGTCGCCGGCACGTGGAAGATGTAGTCGGTCCGGAACTGCTTCGTCGCGACGACGAGCGACATCGATGGATCGCCGGCTTGTCCCCCTGCGTTGACACCCTGCATGTACTGGGCGACGAGGATCCGGTGGTTGGCCGTGACGCGAAAGCTCTCGGCGGTCGCCGGGATCTCGACGACTCCGCCCGCCTCCGCGATCGACGCCGGCGCGTTCTGGGGCGGGTCGAACGTCAAGGTCGTCGCGGGCTCGGTCGCGACGATGCGCACGATCTCGGGCTTGCCATCCGGGAGCGACGGGACCACGGGTGCGGCGACGAGGTAGTCGTCGCCCAGCGTCTCGATCGGGAACATCGACTCTTCGAGGTGATCGCAATTGCCGATCCCCGCCGGCACCTCGGTGCAGTAGTGACCGGCGATCACCTGGACCGGGTGATCCGCGGTGACCCGCGATCCGGTGAGGTCGCCGATCGTGGCCGTCATCTGCAGGACGTCGCCTCGCTGGAGCGTCACGGTCTGGGGCACGCCCGCGGTGAATGCCGGTGCGCCGCTCGCGGCGACCGTGTTGGCGGTGGTCGTCACCGTGACGTGGGTGTCGGCGGCGGTCGCCGTGATCGCGAGCAGTCCCGGCGAGGGTCCGGACCAGACTCCCCCCGAGTCCCACGCCGGCCATGCAACAGCCATGTAGCTGTTGGACATCGCGGTGACCGGCGCGAGCAGCGATGCATCGTTCGAGAACGAGCGCTGGGTCCCGATCTGAAACTCGAGCGGGTTGAACTGGTACACGGTCACCGGTCGCTTGGAGCGGATCCGGTAGGCACCGTTGGAGACGAGCGCGGCCGGGACCGTCAAGTAGCCGCAGCCCACGGCCGAACCGAGGCTCGTGCACGCCTTGAGTGGCTCGACCCACGGCAACGTTCGTACCTCGACCGCGAACGGCGCGAGCGCGAAGCTCTGCGGCGCGCTCGCGCCGCCGCCTTCGATCAAGATCTCGGCGAACTCGGCGGTGCTGTTGGCGATCGCCACGGCGAAATGGAAGTTGGAGTCGACCGTGTTCGCGGTGACGGTCGGGTAGTAGTCGCACCCGAGGTAGCTCTTGCCCAGGGTCTGTGGCGCGCAGGCGCCTTCGCACAGCCCGGTCCCGGCGTCACACGCCATCCCTTGCACCGGATCGCACGTGACGTCGACGATGGCGCTGCCGTCGGGCAGACAGGTGTGCGAGACCTCGCCATCGCACGTGCCCGTCCCCGGTTGACACGCGAGGCAGCCGAGGTTGGAATCACAGACCGCCGCGCAGGTCTCGGTCGGAACGAACCGCCCGTCCATGCAGGTCTCCAATTGGGACGCGCTGCAACGACGCATGCCCTCGACGCAGCCATCGTCCACCGCTCGAGACGAAGGTCCGCACGCGATCACGCCGACCCAGATCAGCGCGCCAAGTATCCGGATGCGACTGTCCATCGCACGATCGGCAGCATCTGCCGTACCAACCCAATTGCGCGGCCAACCCGAGCAGGACCGTGTGCGATCGGCAGCACTGTAACGTCCGAGGTAACGGCTTGGCGTTCGGTGGCTACACGGTTCGCCGTCGGCGTGGCTCGGTTCCGACAGTTACAGGTGGGGAGATGTCGTCGAGGAGATGTCGTCGAGGCGCGTTCGATGGATGATACGATGGGAGCCAAGTGCGGGATGTTCCAAGGCCATCAGCTCCCGCGGTCGCGACCGACCTGACGTTCGACACCCACGACGAGTGGATGGGTATACGGCTGCACCTCGTCTCGTGGTGCGGATTGCGCTGAGCCTTCGCATGGCGGGAGAACCCAAGGGAAAATCGGAGGCGATCGGTCACGGCGTCGATTCATCGTCGACGAGCGCCGAGACCCATCACGAAAATCCAGCCGGGCGCGTGACCCAAACTGCCGGTCGACTCGACCCGACGCCGGAGACGCTCGACGATCTCGACCTGCCGCCTCGCTTCGAGGTGCGGCGCATCATCGGGATCGGTGCCATGGGCGTTGTCGTCGAGGTGTTCGATCGGAACCTCGGGCGCGAGGTTGCGGTGAAGCTCCTGAAGGGGGAACGCAAGAACGACCCGGTCTACCGCATTCGGTTTCGGCGAGAAGCAGAGGCCACCGCGGGTCTCCGGCACCCGAACATCGTCACGGTCCACGACGTGGATTTCGAGCGCGACTTCATCGTGATGGAGTTGATCCACGGGGAGTCGCTCCAGGCGCGGCTGCGGCGCGGCCGGCTCCGTGCAGAGGAGGTTCGCCGGCTGGGGCTCGCGTTGCTCGATGCGCTCGGCACCGCCCATGACGCGAACATCGTGCACCGAGACGTGAAGCCCGCGAACATCCTGCTCGACACGAGCGGCGTGGTGAAGCTGGTCGATTTCGGCATCGCCTTGTTCGGCGACCGCGAGCTGACCGAGAGTGGTGTCCGCATCGGCACCCCCGCATACATGGCGCCGGAGCAACTCCGCGGGCGGGTCGCCGACGCGCGCGCGGACATCTACGCCGTCGGCGCGACCCTGTTCGAGGTGGCGACGGGCATCCAGCTCCATACGCCCACCGAGACGGCGAGGCTCGTCGCCAACTCGGTCTTCGAGGCGACGAATGACCCCGCCCTGGCGAGCGCGATCGAGCGAGCGGTCGCCGAGCTCCCCGAGGACCGGTTCGCGAACGCACGGGCCTTCGCCGAGGCGCTGAGCGCGCCTTCACTCACCCAATCAAGACCGCGCGCTACGACGATCCCGGGCTCGCCGCCGCCGTCCGCCGGACCGGCGAGCAGATCCTCGCACGCGCGGATCGGTGCCGCGTCGACCCGGACGGCGAACCGCAGATCGCGCCTCGCGGTAGGGGGCGTCGCCGTCGTGCTCGTCGCCGCGATCGCCGGGCTCGCGGCGCTCGGTCGCGATCTCGTCGGCTCGAAGGCGAGCTCGAAGTCAGCCCCCGAGCTCCACGTGATCGCGGTGCTGCCGTTCGAGGACCACACGCAGGAACCGCGGCTCGACTTCGCGTCGTCGGGCCTCCCCCACATCCTCGCATCGGAGCTGAAACCGATCTCGGGGCTGAAGGTTGTCGGCTACTACGATCTCCTCGATCGGCTCCAGGATCCCGCGGCGCCCGTATCCGCGTGGGCGGGTGCGGCCCGTTCGCTCGGCGCCGACGTGATCGTGCGCGGCGAGCTGTTCGCGGAACCCTCGGGCATCCGGATCCTCGTCGAGGCCACGGCGGCCTCCGGGGAGGTCATGGGGCGGGTCGAGCGAATGACCACGGTCGATTCGGTGCCGGCGGCAACACGATCGGCCGCCGGCGACGTGGCGCGCATCGTGTTCGGACGTCCGACGCCGACCGTGGCCGGCGAGACGCGCCAGTTCGACGTCGAACGCTACCTGCAGCTCGGGATCGCGGCGCTCGAGCGCCAGGACTTCACCGAGGCGGACAGTTATCTCGCGAAGGCGGAGCTCGAGGCGCCCGATCTCGCCGAGGTCTACTACTACCGCGCGGTGCTGAACTGGTGGCTGTCGCGCGACGTGTCGACGCCGGTGACGCGGGCCCTCGCCGGCAACCTCGACGAGGCGCAGCGCGGCTTCTTGGAAGGGCTGTTGGTCCTCATCGATCAGAGTAAGCCGACCGAGTCGATCGTGAAGTTCCGCGCGCTCGCCACGCAATTTCCAGGAGATCGCGACATCGAGTACGGCCTGTTCGAAGCGCTGTTCCACGGAGACCGCCCGGCCGAGGCCATGGTGGTCTACCGACGGCTGGGCGAGCAGCGTCCCCGGTTCCGGCTCGGTCTCAAGCACGCGCTCGGTTACTACTTCGGGCACGGGAACGTGGAAGGCATGGCGTGGGCGCGTGCTCGCTTCGATGCGGGGAATCGGGAGGCGGTCTTGTGGCAGGCACGAGCGCTGATCGCGCAACGCGACTACCCGGAAGCCATCGCGCTGCTTCGCCGGCACGAGGCTGACGGCGTGAAACCGACACTCGACATGGAGCGGGAGCTCGCGCAGGTCTACATGCTCGATGGACAAGTCGGCCTGGCGGTGGATACCGCGACGCACTGGTCGAACGACGTGGCCCACACGGCAGCGGATCTCCTCGGACTGGCGAAAGCTCGTGGTCTCCCCGAGGAAGCGGAGTGGAGTCGCAAGGCAGCGTACGTTGGCGAGCTGGCGACCGTCGAAGACCGGCGAGAACACGGATGCGACCTGGCCGCGATCGAGCTACCCGAGGCGATCCCAGCGCGGCTGCGCCGGATCGCGGCCGAGGGCCCTCCCCGGAGCTCCGAGGTCGGGGTCGTCCTCATCGCCGGCGCCGTCGATGATCGAGCGATCGTCGAGCAGGCGCGCTCGAGCCCATACCCGGAGGTGGTCGCGGTGGCCGACGCATACGTCGCGGAGTGGGCGGCGGACTGGAGCGGCGCGGCCGCTGCGTGGGGCCGTGCGATCGAGGCTGCCGCCGACGGCAACTTCTTGATCGTCGAGTGGCTGGGCGCCGCGCGCGCCAGGCGGGCCGCGAACGACCAAGCGGCCGTTCTCGTCGCGTGCGACGAAGTGATCCGCCCCCGCCGCTTCACGTGGGCATGGGGTGGAGCGGTCGGGCCGTGCCTGCGGTGGTCTGCCGAGGCGGCCTCGGCGCTCGGGCGCACGGCCGAGGCCAAGGCGTATTGGAACCGGCTGCTCGCGTTACGGTCTGCGGCGTCGTCGGACGACGCACTCGCGAGCGCGGCACGCGCTGCCCTCGGCACCTCGCCGTGACCGGGGGTCGTTGGTCGGCCCGGCTGATGATCCGATGATCCCGACCCTGCGATCCCCATTAGAACGTGCGTGAAGCCTGGACGGTGCCACCGTAGCCGCCGATGTTGATCACGCCGCCGTTCGGCGAGGTTTCGTCCCCGACCGGATCAGCGAGATCGCCCGTGTCGATGGCCAGGCTGCTCGCTCCGTCGGTCACCCAGCCGGTGCCTGGCTGAAATCGTCCGCCGCGCGAACGCTCGTGGAAATCGTAGCCGTCTGGATTGGCCAGCAGAGGATCGGTGTTGGTGCCGATGCCATTGCCATCCTGGCCGCGCGCTTGCCACATCGCCATCGCCGTGATGGGACCGGTGGCATCGTCCCACGCGATACACTCGTTGCCGGTGTAGTAGAAGAGGTTGTTGTTCGAGCGTAGCGCGTAGTGGCTGACGCTCGGCTTGAACCACAGGATGGGCTCGTACTCCGGCCGGTTCTGCGTGAGCTGGACGAAGAGGTTGTTACGCAACGTGACCACGTTGCCCGCGGCAGGAGCGTCGATGATCTCGATCGACTCCTGACAGTCGTAGAAGGTGTTGTTGATGATCTTGGCACCATCGGTGCCGGCCGCAGCAAGCAGGATGCCGGTGCCGCGGAAGAATTGGTCGGGATCCCACATGCCGAGGTCGGCGCTGAACAAGTTGTGATCCAGCGTGACGTTTGGGCTCGACACGGCGATCCCGCGCTGGGCGGAGCCCACCAGCGTGAATCCAGACACTCTGACGTTGTTGCCCGTGATCGAGATGGTGGCAGCCCCGGTGCCGCCCGATCCCGAGATCACCGGCCAGACCTCCGGCGCCGCCCGCAGGGTCAACGGCACTCCAGAGGCGGGCGCCGTGATCGTGAGGTTCCCGACGAAGGTGGCGTTGTCCAGCACCTCGATGACGATCGGCAGAGCTGCTGGATTTGCGTCGGCCACCGCCTGATCGATGGCGGGCTGGATCGTCGCGAACGGGCAGCCCGTCATGCAAACGCTGAAGGTGAGCTGTGGAGGGGCGTCAGTCGACGTGCGCGCGTCGATCGCGAATGTGGCGTCTGGATCAGGATTCTCCAGCTCCGCGAAGCCAAGTCGACCACACCCGATCAGCACGACGAGCGCCAATGTGGGGGTTGGAAACGATCGTGCGGGAACGACAACCATCCGTTCTCCACGTGCAGACACCGATCCACATCCTGCCTCCGACCAACCCCTTGATTTGGGGTTTCGCGAACCACGATTGTGCAGGAGACCGTAACCTCGGACGTTACAGCTTGTGTTTGTTCGTGCAGCTTCGACTCGCCTATCCCACGGGCTGTTGCATCGAATGTTACAGGTGGGGAGTCGACGTCTGGACAACCCGGATCCGCCGCGCAACCGGCTGTCCACGACCCAGCGACCCGGACCAGGAGCTCGTGGGGCCGCTCGCCAACGAGCTAGCGTTGACCCGGAACTCGAATGGTCGTACGACGAGACATGGCCCGCAGTCGCCGTGAGTTCCTCCGCGACACGACGATCGCCGTGGCGCTCCTGCCGCACGCGGCGTGCGCGCGCCCCACGCCGACGCACAGTTCCCTCGAGCTTCCCGTCGTGATCGCGACGTGGGATCACGGCCTCGAGCTGTGCGCGGTCGCGCAGAAGGTCCTCGGCGGTGGCGGCGATCTGCTCGATGCGCTCGAGAGGGGCGTCAACGTGGTCGAGGACGATCCGACCGTGGTCTCGGTCGGCTTCAACGGGCTGCCGAACGAGGATGGCGTCGTTCAGCTCGACGCATCGATCATGGATGGCCGGACGCATAACGCCGGTGCGGTTGGCGCGCTCGAGGGCATCAAGAACCCGATCTCGGTCGCGCGTAAGGTCATGGAGCGCACGAAGCACGTGCTGCTCGTCGGTGCGGGTGCGCTCGCGTTCGCGAAGCGGGCCGGCTTCAAGGAGCAGGATCTGATGTCTCCGGAAGCCCGCGCCACGTGGGCCAGCGGCAAGCACGAAGACTTCTGGCGCGACAGCCACGATACGGTGGGTTGCATCGGTCTCGACGCGAACGGCAACCTCGCGACCGCGGTCTCGACGAGCGGGCTCGCGGGCAAGCTCGCAGGCCGGGTCGGTGACTCGCCGCTGATCGGCGCGGGTAACTACTGCGACAACGACGTCGGGGGCGCCGTGGCGACCGGGATTGGCGAGCTCGCCATCAAGAACTCGGTGTCATTCGCGATCGTCGAGAGGATGCGCGCCGGTCTCGACCCGACACGCGCGTGCGAAGAGATCCTCGAGCGCGTCTTGAGGAAGCATCCCGAGGCAAGGACCGATCCGACTGCGATGCTCGCGGTCATCGCGATGAACAAGGCCGGTGAGGTCGGCGCGGCGATGCTGCGCGGAACAGGATTTCGCTACGCGCTCGTGCGCGGCACGAAGACCGCGCCGGCGCTGTATGACGTGAAGCCAACGATCGGCCGGGGGTAGCGCTTCGCGACCGAACCACTCGTCGGATGCACTACCAAACCCGCCGATCACGTCGGTGGGCAGCGGCGGCGCTGGACTGCACGTGCAACAGAGCGAACGGGTGTAAGATTCAAGAATGCGTTGGGTGCTCTTCCTGTGGCTCGCAACGGCCGGCTGTGGTCAGGTCAAGAACCACGAAGCCGATGCCGCCATCGGCGACGGCCCACGGGCGATCGACGCCCCGCTCGACTCCGCCGGCTGCCAGCCGACCACGCTGCTCGTCGGCGGCACCGACATCGCGCCACAGGGCTGGGCCATGGTTTCGCAAGCCCCGGCCACGCTCAGCTACGGTCCCGATTACGTCCACCTGCAGACCTCGACGACGGGGGGAGGAACGAGCGGCCAGCTGATGCTCAACTATCCTGGCGCCATCACTGCGAACCAGCCGTTCAAGATCCAGGTCGTGATGCTCGTCGAGACCGTCAACACGCACAACCAGTTCGACAGCGCCGCGACGATCATGGGCTCGTACACACCGCCGTTCGGCCTCGGCAACGATCGGAGTCAGATGATCTACCTCGACGCCACGGGGATCGGCTGGGGCGATGACACCCAATCGTTCACCGCGTCGATCGCGAACAACACCTACCACATCTACGAGCTGGCGGTGGACGCGAGCAACACGGCACGTGTCACCGTCGACGGGATCCAGGCGTTGACGCGCAATGGCTTCGTGTTCAACGGCGCGATCGCGATCGGGGATCAGACGAACGACGCGAGCGTCGACAGCGGCCTCCGCATCCGGTCGGTGACCAAGCTGTGCCCGTGATCGGATCGCGGCCGGCCGCTCGTCGAGGCGAGGCGCTCATGTTGACGGCATCGTTCCCCCTCTTCGCTCGAGGGTCACGAGCGTGAACGGGCGATACGATCCGAAGTGTGCCGCGAGCTGTTCGGCGATCCGCTCGTAGCCGAGAGCTTGGTAGTACGCCTCCAGGCCAAGCTCGCGTCCGGCCGGCCCGCCACGCGCAGCGTTGGCTGGGAGGTTTCATCGCGTGCCTTCATCGGAGATCCGCGCCGAGCAGATCGTGGAGCCGCGTCTGGATCTCGAAGCGTCCGATGCGCCGGCGGTGTCTGACGACCGAGTCGGGGCTGCTTGATGTCACTCGGTGGTCGATGCGACGAGCTCCAGCTCGAGCTCGGTGAGCTCGAGCAACCCGGCCCAGCTCCACAGCACGCCGGAGCCGTGCAGCACCAGCGTCGCGTCGACGTGATCTCCCGACCCGCTCAGCACGAGATCGGCGGGGATCGGCGCCAGGTGCTGGGTCCCGAGCGGCACCGTCGCATCGTCGATCGCGATCGACCACGACAGATCGAGATCGAGCCTCGCGGTCGCGGTCGCGTCGTCGCCGTCGTTCCACGTCGTCATCGCGAGCGACTTCGACGCGAGCGCGAGCCGAACGTCTTCGAGCCGAGCGGGCTTGCCGAACACGCCCTCGGGGATCGTGATCGGATCGGCGGTGAGGCCGAACGAGACGAGCTGGAGCTGACCGTCGGCATCGGCGGTCGCGACGAGCTCGCCGCCGTCGAGCGTCACGTCGATCGAGCCGTCCTGCCAGCCGTCGAACGTCCACCGTCGTGCGGTGATCGTGGCGGAGCTCTCCGGCGCGGACACGAGCAGGCGGGTCGGCGAGGCAGCGAGGCGATCGCGGACCGACTCGAAGGTCGGTCCGTCGACCGGTGGCGCCGAAGCGCACGCGATGAAGCAAAGGATCGGCAGCGTCGAGGTCGTTCGTAGGACGTGCATCGCGAGTCTCCTGACACTGAAGTTAGTTTCCCGAAACGGGCAGCGGCTCCGAACGCAACGTGCGGGCCAGGCGCTTGCCGGCATCGAACGCGTGGAGCGCCGACCGGGCTGCGTCGTACGCGTCGTCGACTGGCCAGTGGCGCTGCCGGTTGTAGCGTCCCGCGTTACACGTCGATCGCGAACCAGCCGTCACGTGGCAGAACCTCGATCGAGCCCGAAGAGCGGGCGCGATTCGCGCGTGCTAGTGACCCGTGGCCGTCGCCAGCGCGAGCACGCTCTCGGGGTCGTGGGTCGCGCCGACGGTCACGAGGAACGCACCATTGATCCACCACAGGGAGTAGCGCTCCTGCTGCATGCCGTCGATGACCGGGTAGCGCAGCACCCGCAGCGTGGGATGGCCATTGACGATCAAGTCGGCGAACGGGTCGTAGTTGGCATCCGTGTAGAGCGCCTTGTACTCGTCGAGGATCGCGCCGGGATCTCGATTCGGCATGACCTGCACGTAGACGTCCTCCCCGACGCTGTTGCGGTAGACCCCCTCGGTTCCGTCGTAGGTCGAGCGGAGACCGAACTCGAAGGTAGTGTCGTGGGTCGCGAGGTGGGAGAAGCCTGGCGGCAGGTTGGCGATCGGGATGAAGTCGGTCGCGACGACCGGCGCGGTGTCGGCGCTCCCGGCATCCGCATTCACGCCGTGCTCGGCGGGTCTGGAGGCACAGGCGACGAGCAGCGCGGCGGCCACTAGCGAAACCATCGAGGAAGCGAACGAGACCAGACGAGCGGTGAGCAACATGCCGCTCGCCGTTGCAGCGGTCGTGCCGGCACTCGTGGCGACGTGAAGCTCGAAGAGCGCACGCGCGAGTTGCTCGACGAGCGCCCGTCGTCGTTCACTCCGATCTCGAGATCGAGGTTCAAGAAGTGTGTAGGCGTGGTCGTGGGTGAACAGCGCCGGCCGGTCACCGCTGTGGTCGCAGGATGAACGGCAGCGAACAGTGCATGCCTCGAGGCAGCACGATCACGTTGAGCCCGAGCATCGTGCCGTCGGCTTCGAGCTGGCGCAGCTCGTCGATGACGTGCACGAACGCGAACGGCGACGATGTGTCGGACGAAAGCACGACCGTCGCCGCTCCATCAACGACTGAGGCCGTTCGCGTCACTCGCATCGGGGCCACTTCTTCGAGCTTGTCGTCGCGCATGACCAGGTTGACGGCCGAACCCTTGCCATCAAACTCCTTGCCCCACCAGCCGCGCAGCCGGCCGATGCCAAGGGCCGACGACGCGAGCCTCCGGAACCAGGCGGGACCGATGAGCTCTCCCCGATAACGCCCTTCGAGCGGGACCGGCGGTACGGCGAGCGTCTTGTACCGAGCGCGAAGAGCCGACAGCGCCTCGTTCATGGATCCCCGCCGATGACCGGCGCCCTGTCGGCGCTCGGGGCATCCGCATCCATGCCGTGAGCGACGGGTGTCGTGGTGCATCCGACGAGTGGTGCGGTCGCGAACAACGGAACGATCGATGATGCGATCGGGACCACAGGAGCGTTACGCAGCATGGCGCGAGTCGTTGCATCGGTCATGCCGGCCCTGCGCCTGCAAGTCGCATCCCGCGAACCCGGGACCGCAGCAACGTGCCACGCAACAGGTGTGATGTTGAACGACCAGCGAAACGACTGGCGCGAGCTCACCCGCCCAGGTCGGGAGCGACGGCTTCTTCTATCTGAATGGTCAGTGGATCTCGCCCGAGCTCTGGGTGGCTGCGGAGTACCTCGCACCGGAGCAACGCCTCGCCCACGACATGAACAACGTGCTGGCCGCGATCACCAGCTTCGCCGAGGCCGTCGACGTCGACGCCGCAGTCCGGGCAGTCGACGCGCCGTGCGTCGTAGCGAAGCTGCAACAGCACGGAGCTCCGGGGCATCGCGGAGTCCAGGATGGCGAGGCTGGTCATTCGACGATCGGCACGAGGCCGGCCGGGATGACCCCGTGGAACGTGTCGAGTGTGACGTCCTTCGGCGCCGCGTACGCACGCACGACCCGCGTGTTGTGGCCACAGGTATCCGGCGTCACACGGGCGACCACCACGGCGATCACCCGATCGCCGAGCTTCGCGCCGGGCGGGGCGGCAGCGTCGAGCTTCGGCAGGATCAGCGACGTCCCGTAGCCGTGGGGTGCTCGGATCGTAGGCCCGCAGGTACCTGTCCCCGCGACGACGGTGGCGACCGTGGTCCAGCGTGCAGTCGTCACGCTGTCGCGATAGCCGATCACGATCGGCCCGACGGGCCAGCGGGTGTGCCGGATCTCGGCGGCCCAGGCTCGGGCGGACGCCAAGTCCTCGGGGAACAGCACGCGCGTGGACTTGCCGCTCGAGCTGGCGACGACGACCAGGTCCCCGATCCGGGGTTGGTGGTGGTCCGTGATCGCGAGCCGATCGGGGCCGCGTCCGTCGAGGGTTTGGAGCTCGATCCACCGGGCGCCTGGATCGAGGGAGATCACACGTGCCACGGCGATCTCGTCGCGTGGTGTGGGTGGCGCCAGCGTGACGCTCACGGGTGGGAACCCGAGTCGCTGCACCTGCGCGAGCAGCTCTTGGGCGTCGGCCTTGTCGCGCGCCGGGAGGAGCTGGGTCGCGGAGGCGGCGAACCTCGGGAGGCGATCGAGGCACCAGCCGGCGCCACTCGAGTCAGGGTTGCCATCGGCGTCGGGATCGAGCGGTGGATGGAGGACGAGCTCGGCAACCATGTAGCGCTGCGAGACCAGGCCGAGGCGGATCGAGTGGCCGCCTGCATGGGCGAGCCGGCGCGTGCCATCGGCGAGCTCGAGCACGTAGTGTTCGCCGCCCGCGCTGGAGCACTCTTGCACCCGCTGCTGGACGCGAACGACCGCGAAGACCCGACCATCGCTGGACGGCATCGGAGACGCGGGTTTGATTGCAGGCGCCGGTTCAGAGAGCGGCGGCTGCTCCGAGGATCGCTCGTGCGTGCACGCAAGGATCGCGAGGATGGGAAGCGCGAGGCGGTTGATCACGCCCGAAGCGTGGCAGCTCGCCGCCGAGGTGGGGGTAAGGCGCCTGTAAGACATCGCGCACGATCGCGTAGGGCTCCTTTGCCGTATCGAGTCTCAGGCTTCACGGCGCGCAACACGACGCACCGTCGCCGCAGAGGTCGATCTGGCACGTGTGGCCGGCGAGGCAGGTGACTTCGTCGACCTCACCGCCGTTGCACCAGCGAACCGTGCCCTCCGCCGTACAGATCCCGCGGACCCCGAGCTGGTCGCACTCGTTCTGCGGAGGAGGAGCGTCGGGCGGATCGCAGCAGAACGCGCCGTCGGCGCACGCATCGAGCTGGCAGGTCTGTCCGTTGCTGCACGCGTTCTCGATCAGCTGGTCTCCGCTGCACCACCGGGCGGTGTTGCCCTCGCACGCTCCGGCGAAGCCGAGCGCCGGGCACTCGTTCACGGGCGACGGCGACGAGCCGCAGCAGAACGCGCCGACCGCGCAAGCGTCGACCGTACAGGCCAGCCCGTCGCCGGCGCAGTCCCAGGAGATGGTCTGATTGGACTCGGGATCGCACCACACCGCCGTTTGCCCGGTGCACGAACCCTCGAACGTGACGCCGGTATCGCAGGTGGTCGGGCCGTCGCCGCCCGGCATCACGGCCCCGCACACGGCGCCGCGCGCGGTGTCGACCAGACAGCTCTGACCGAGCGCCTTGCAGTCCTTCCGCCGGAGCTCGCCCTTGTCGACGTCGCAGTAGGTGGCGACACCGTCCCGGCATTGCCCGGACTCGGGGATGCCGTCGCATCCCGGCGCCGTTCGGGTTCCGTCTTTGGGCGGTGGCGGCTGCTTGACCTTGGGAGGTGGTGGGGCGTCGGGGGCGTTCTCTCCCGTCGCCGCGCCACCCGCGCACCCGACGTGGATCAGGATGGAAAGCAATCCGAGGATGCACGTCGTGGCTGGCTTCATGGATCCGCGATCGCAGCAAATCGGATGCCGGCCAGCTCACCCGCAGACTCGACGGATTTCAACCAGTCACGGGTTCGCGATCCGCTCGCTCACGAAGACCGGGCTGGTCACCGTAACGTTCGAGGCCACACCTTGGCCCTCGCACTCGGATCCAGAAGGGTCCCCGAAGCCACATGGACGTCGGCACGGCTGGTGTAGCGGTTGCACCTCTCCGAACCGTCATGCAGGTCCCGACCGAGATCACGTTCCACGGCATAGACCACACCGACCCGGTGGAGGCGTCGATCCTGCAATGGGTCGCGCGGCTCGAGCAGGTGCACGAGGGAATCAAGCGGTGCGAGGTCGTCATCGGTCAGCCGCGCGGTAGTCACCGCCGCGGGCGTCACTACGAGGTGAACCTCGTGCTCGAGGTTCTGGGCGGGGAGATCGCCACGACCGACGTCGGTCACCAGGACATCTACGTCGCCATCGCCCACGCGTTCCGCATCGTCCGCCGCCAGCTGTCATCGTAGGCGCGAAGCCTCGAGTCGCCCGAGGACGGATCCCGCCCGAGACGTGCGGTGGTCAGATCGCGCGTCGAGATCGACCGCTGTCACAGAAACCGCACCATCATCGGCTCGAAGCCGATCTGGTCGGCCAGTAGTTTCGGCAGGACCGCGCTGGTCGTGGCATCGACGAAGCTCAACCCCGCGCCGGTCGTGCAGAAGCCGGTGAGGCAGGTGTTCGCCATCGTGACGAGCGTGCCGCCGTTGTTGATCGCGAGCGCGTCGAGTCCGTCGAACGTGTCGACGAGCGTGCCACCGCCAGCCGACGTCAGCTTGCCGTCTTCCGCGACCAGATCGACGAACAGGTGACTCGACGTGGTGGGCGTGCTCGTGTGGTAGATGACGAACAGCTTCGAGAACGGCTCGCCGAACGCGACGGCTCCCTGGAACCCGGCACGGGCCCGCTTGAAGTCGTGCACGGCCAGCGTCTCCGGATCGATGCGAATGAGCATCCCCGTGTTGGACGGCCTGACGCCGGCCAGCGAGACGAACACCTTGTTGCGCTTGGCATCCCACGCCATCGCGAAGGCGGGTTCGAGGCCCGGCATCATCGCGCCGCTCGTGGGATCCTGGACCTCGAGCTCGATCACCTTCTCGATCTCGTCGCGGGTCGTGTCGACCACGGCGAGGGCACCGCGGTCGGCGCGGCCGCTCGCTTGCGTACGGGCGACCTGAACGAACAGGCGGTCACCGACGCGGAGGAGCCGGCGCGGCTCGATCGTTCCCCCCGCGATACGGAGCGACGCGAGATCGATCGAGCCGAGCTCGGCGCCGGTTTCCAGATCGACCTTGACGATCGCGTTGGCTGTCTTCGACGAGACATAGATCGAAGTGGTGGTGGCCCACTCGAGATCTGCGGGCTCGGCGACGGGCAAGTCGATCGTGCGCTCGATCTTGGCCTGCACCGGGTCGACGATCAGGAGGTTGCTGTCCTCGTAGAGCAGATAGAACTTCCCGCCATGCGACCGGACGACCTCGGGAGGCCGAGCCGCGGGTGGCGGGAGGGCCGCTCGCGAGAACGCCGCCCCCACCCTCAATACGGCCAGTCGTCCCGAGCTGTCCGCGGCGAGCAGCGTCTCGTCGAAGCCATCGAGCTGGTGGCTGCCGACGTCCTCGTCCACCCAGCCGAGCCGGTCGGCGTAGGCGAGCAGCTTGTCGAAGGCGCGCGTGCCAACATACGGGATGGCGTCGAGCGCGTCGAGCGTGTCGAAGGCGTCGTCGTCCGCTGTTCCGGCGATGCCGTCCCCGCCGAGGCGGTGCTCGTCGATGCCGGCGACCGCACGCTTGCTGACCTTCGCCTTGCCGATCAGATCCGCGCGACTCACCTCGTTGGCTACCCGCAAGATGCCGCGGCCCTCGGCCTCCGTGACTCCGAACCCATCGGCCTTTCCACCCGCCACGTCGTCGATCCCCTCGTCGTCGTCATCCGGCGACACGCACGCGACGAGCGAAACTGCGAACAGCGCGAGGATGGTCTTGGTAGGCGTTTGCTTGAGCATCCCGACATGCGCTCGCAATCGGCGAGCCATGGGGTGCGGACGTCCAACTCCTGGTTCCTTCAACGCACCGATTCGCGGATCGACGGTGGCCGGTGGCTGTCGCCGTGTCCAGTCGTAGCGTCGCTCGCTACACGGCGCCTCGCGTGGCCATCGGTGGGAGCTGGCCTCCGTGCGCGTGCGCCGAGCCCCCAATCTTGTAACCGCCATCGGCAAGTCTCGGGCGTCGCGGCGCGCGACATGAAGCACCGTCGCAGACGTCGATCTGACACCGCGGACTCGTCGGAGTTCAGCCGGATTGCGGTTCGCGATCCGCTCGCTCACGAAAACCGGGCTGGTCACCGTGACGTTCGAGGCCACACGTGCGTGGGCGTTATCCTCGAGCTGGGCTGCTGCTGGTCCTGTCGGCGGCAGCACGACCGGCGCTGCCGGAGTGAGAGCCGAGCCGTCCGCAGAGCGCGACGCCGATCACCGCCGCGATGAACCGTAGCGGCCGCAGTCGGTCCACGATAGCCGCGAGGAACCGCAGGGGCCGGAGCCGGGCCATCTTGTACGTCGCAGCGGGATCCGTTGGCGCCTGCGGTGGATCGTGATCGACTGGGGTTTCGGCATCGCCCTCGAGAAGATCACGATCGACGCACGCGTCGACGCCCGGCGGTACGCCGAGCGCCTGCTCCACGCACTGCATGCTGGGCGGTCGCTCCGCGGGACTCTTCGCGAGCATGCGCTGGACGAGTGCGTCGAGCTCGGGGCACGCGTCGGGGACGAACGCGCGCAGTGACGGTGGCGGTGCCGACTGGTGCTGTAACGTCACCTCGCGGATCGATCCCACGAACGGAGGCCGTCCGGTCACGAGCTCGAACAGGGTGCAGCCGAGCGCGTAGATGTCGCTCCGGTGATCGGCGGTTCGCGTCGACTCGATCTGTTCCGGAGACATGTACATCGGGGTCCCGAACACCGCCGACGCATCCGTCACGACCGAGGCCGTCCGAGTCGGCTTCGCGAGCCCGAAGTCGAGCACCTTCACGCGCTCGCCGCCGACCATCGCAAGGTCCGGTACGAGGAAGATGTTCTCGGGCTTGAGGTCGCGATGGATCACGCCGGAGCGGTGCGCCGTGTCGAGGGCGCACGCGACCTGGCGCCCGATCTCTCTCGCCATCGCCGACGACATCCGACCGCAGCGTGCGAGGCGTGCTTGCAGCGATTCGCCCTCGAGTAACTCCATCACGATGTACGCCGTGTTCGTGCCCTCTCGAACGCCCGCGTCGAAGATCGTGACGATGCCCGGATGCGTGATGCACGCCGCCGCGTGAGCCTCCTGCACGAAGCGTTGTCGGATCTCGGAGTCCGCCGCGTGCTGGCGATCCAGCACCTTGACCGCAACGGAGCGACCGAGCTTGGTATCGAGCGCCACGAAGACCTGCCCGAACGAGCCTTGTCCGAGCAACCGCTGGATCTCGTACCGTTCGGTGCTGTGCCGCGCCGGCTCGATCTCCAACGGCACCGTCGGCCGCAACTCGGGTCCCTCGGGACCACCAGGCATCGTCGGGTCGGGATCCTCGACGAGCTTGACGCACGTCCGGTTCGCTCTCCCACGGAGCCGGGTCGTCGGCACCCGGCTCGCGAAGGCTCCCGGGCTTGCGGACACTTCCGGGCCGAGCCAGCGGATCGCTTTCATCATGGGATGGCATCGAGCAACGGTCGTGCCGGGCACAGGTCGCTGTTTCTGCTCGCGTGTCCGCGCTCCCGGCGTGACGTCGCATGTTACAGCGGCGGCCAGCCTGCCATGGTCCGTCGGGTGGTGAGAGCCGTCGTGGGTGCGCCGCTGCATCCCGGAAGCGACGTTCAGGGACAGTTCGCCGGCGTCGTCGAGACGGCAGTCGAGTCGGAGCGGATCCGGAGGAAGCTGGGGTCGTTGCCGATGCGCGGGCCGGCGCCGTGGTCAGCGTGCGCTCCGGCGGGCTCGACTCGTTCGTGCACCTTGCACACGCGGCGATCCCGCTCGGTCACGAGCTCGACTCGCCGCGCTGGCCCCGTCAGGGACGTCACGTGCGCATCGAGGAGCTCGCCGAACCCGGTGGCGTCCAGCTCGCAGAACCCCGCCTCGCAGGTGAGCGGGACGTTGCCCGCCTGGATCACGTCGCGCAGCGCCGCGGCGCGCGTGTCGGTCGCGTCGTCCAGCGCGATGAACCTTCCGCTCGCGAGCCCGCGCGTGCTCATGCCGGCGCGGTTCATGATCTCCTCGAACAGCACCTTCACCGCATCGCGGTTGCGACCGCTGAGTCTCGGCGGATCGACCTGGAACGCCGTCAACGCGGTTCCCCACAGATCACACCGGAATCGCGAGAACACCGGCTGCTTCCAGTCGAGCGCGCGGACCGCGAGGATGTGTGCCGGTGACAGCACGCCTTGGAGCTGTGCCTCGAACGTGAGCTCGGCCATCCCGCGGACCGGCATCATGAACAAGCGTTCGTCCTCGGACGCGGCCGGAAGCTGGATGGTGTCGTTGTTGAACCAGCCCCACGGCCAAGCCGCCTGGATCGAACGGAACGCGCCCTTGATGCCTCCGGAGACCACGGCGTCGACCGCGAGCTCGCCGGTGGCGAGCTCGGTCACGTAGTTCACCTGCTCGTCGCAGAACACCGGCCGGATGAGCCCCATCGCCTCCTCGAGCTTGGCGGGCTTGAACAGCTGCTTGCCCCTGGCGGGACCTACGCGCTGCGCGTTGGCATCGCGGATCACCTTCTCGAGTCGCGATGCCGCGCTCGCGGTGGCGCCGAACCGCTCCCAATTGGGCTTGCCGAGCAGGTCCGCGGGCACCTGGAAGCTCTCCGAGATGTTGCCGTCGCCGGCGTTCCAGTGGCTCCACGGCTTGGTGAGCTCGTTCATGATCGGGATCCGGGGCATCCCCACCGGATCGACGTCGAGCGGCGTCGTGTGGCATCTCGAGCAGCGCGCCGGGTCGACCTCGATCTGGATCTCGCCTTCGGCGCTACTGCTGGTGGCGTAGAAGAAGTACTGCTGCTTCCTCGCGTCCCACGCGAACAGCTCGAGCTCGTCGAGCGCCAGGTCGCGGTCCGCGGCCGGCTCACCCAGCGTCGCCACGAACGCGTTCGTCGCGAGATCGTCGTCGGCGCAGACCGTCGCCACGATGCGCGGGAAGATCATCTCGGGGCTCCCGGTGACGAGGTCGTCGGAGATCGCGTGGGTGACGATCGACCCGCCGCGGCAACCCTGAACGGCGATCAGGCCATCGAGCAGCTTGCCGTAGAAGAGCGGATCATTTGCGGGTGCGACCTCGCCGGCGCGGTCCGCGTGGTAGACGCCGGCCGCGTCGATGATGGCGTTCTCGGCGAGGGGCCGCATCCACGTGGCGATCGGATCCTCGCGGCCTTCGAGCTGCCGCAAGAACGGAAGCCCGTCGCAGTGTCCCGTCTCGCAACTGTCGGGCGAGTCCGTGTTGCTCGCGCACGCGGCGGTCAACAGGAGCCCGAACGAGACGAGCTGACCGGCTCGGACGGAATGCGATCGCTCGTGCATGGTGCATCGAGCAACGAGCACGAGTCGTGCCGTCCCGGCGCGGCCATGGATCACTCGCACTTCGCCGATGACCAGACCCGCCAGTCGAGCGGCGTGTAACGCGCGACGCTACATGGGATGCAGCAATAGCCGGCTTCGAAAGCCCCCTGTTCTCGAGGCACGTGCACTCGGTCGGTGGAACGCGCGACGACGGTGCTGTTTGGCGAGCAGATGCTTGAAGGACACGGACGTCGTCGGCGGCAACGTGCTCGTGGACTACGAGCACGCGAGGTGGAGGACCTGCTCGTGAAGCTCGGCCACGAGTATCCCGACGGCGCCGGCTTCGCACGATGACGACCGTCGTCGCGGTTGATTCTGCGAAGCGCTGCATCTGGCGGCCGTGACGCGCGGCCAGCATGCGCGGCGACGTCATGCGGTCGCACCGACGTAGCCGATCACGAACCCGATGATCACGAAGATCGTGAACGCGATCGTCGGGCCGAGCAGCCTCGTCGTGCTGCGCTGCCGGCGAGCTTCGCGACGCTCGCCCGGGCGCTCGGCCGGACTCGCAGGTGACGGCTTGGTCCGGTACGGTGCCGCGACCGGCGTCCACGCGGGCGGTCGCGTCTCCCGCACGGCGCGGATGGACGAAGTTGCGCAGGGGACCAACCGAGTCGCTCTCGGATACGGAGACATGCCAGCGGAGACAGCAAGTGACGTGCCCTTTCCCAAGCACGTGGAACGTCCCCCGACTCGCTCGCGCGACCGTGGCGTCGGGCGTCACAGTCCGAGGCGATCGACTTCGCGGTTCGAAGCGCGATCTCGAGCTGGAGTGTGGCGTCCGAGGTTACGCGTGGGGAGAGCGGTTCCCATGACCGTCGACACTACGGCCCGGCCCGCTCGGATCGCGCGGGCCTCATGGCACGTTCTTCGTTCAGAGGTTGTCGAAGTCCCAAGGTGCACCGCTGCAACTCGGAAGCGACGTGTCGCAGGTAAGGGTCGCGAGGCTCGGCTCCGGCGCGCGGACGTGGACGACGACCTCCTCGCCGTAGACCTGCCTGCAGGCCTCCTTCGGGTCCTTGGCCGTGGCGGGCGTGATGTGGCTCGCCTTGAGGTCACACGCGACGAGCGTCTGATCGGCGAACGCGTCGTCCACGGTGACGTCACCGACAGTCACGCTTCGCGAGTCACCCATGCGCACGTAGCGGCAACCGGTCGGGAGCTCACCCATGCCATCCCAGGTCCCGAGCGTGAAGCCGCGGCGGGACTCGGGCACGAAGAGCTCGCGCGCCAGCTCGAGATCGGAGTTGTCGGTCAGGTCGAGCGTACGGAAGTTGCCGGCGCCATCGTTGAGGCCGACCTCGCAGCCGCACTCGGCGATCCGCATCGCCATCGTGCATACCGATGGATCCGACTTGCGGAACGGTACGCACGCGACGGTCCCGCACATCGAGCATCCGCGCAGGAATCCGTCGTCGATCGTGTCCTCGCCGGCCTGCAGGCAGTCCTTTACCAGCGCCTTCGCGGCGCCGTTGGAGTTGATGTCGATCTCCATGCGGAACAGCGGGCTCGTGGCCGACGGAGTCTGCGCGTCGAGCCGATAGCCAGCGATCTCCTCGCCGGTCGTGATCGCTCGATCGATGTCCTGGTGCCAGGCCGTGAACACGCACTCGCCGACCTTCTGATCGGCGTTCTGCGCGAGCCACGCGAGCTGACCTGCCGACACCGCGGGATCGAGCGGCGTCACCTCGCGGCCGCCGAGGTTCTTGCCGAGGACATCGGCGGGTTCGGAGCTATCGACCGACGTCGCGCTGACGCACGAGAAGATCGATTCGTCGCAGGTCCCCTGCGCGCACGCGGTCGAGGAGTCGCAGAACACCGGGCCCTGTTCGTCGACGATCACCTCGGGGATCCCGCCGGTGTGTAGCAGCGCGAAGTACTCGCAGTACTCCTGCCCACGATCGTCCTCGGTGTTGCTGTCGGGGGTGACGCCGTTGACGTCGCGACACGACCACCGCACGCCCTGCGGCGTGAAGTGGGGGCGCCGCTCGTCCATCGCGGAGACGCGGCTGTTGGTGCATTGCTCCTCGACCGTCCCGCCGGGCGTGTCGCACTTGCCATCCGCGCAGTCGCCCGGTGTATCGCTGGTCGAGCTGCACGCCGCGACAACCAACATCGAAACAAGTGGTGTGATGACCGATCGCTTGTGCATGGTACATCGAGCAGCGAGCACGGGGCGTGCCGTTCCGCCGCGGCCATGGATCACGTGCACTTCGCCGATGACCAGGCCCGCGAGCCGAGCCGCGTGTAACGCGCGACGCTACATGGGATGCAGCAATAGCCGGCTCGAACGCTGGGATCCAAACGAGCTAGGCCACGTGACTCATCGCGAGCGTTGTCCATCTTCGCGGGGTTCCAGTCCCGCCGTGCTCCGTCGGGGTGACGCCAGGATGGCTTCGAGCGTCTCGATCATGGGGGGCTTGGTAAGGTGGTGGTCGAAGCCCGCCGACCTCGCCTTGTCCCGGTCCGCCTCGAGGCCGTATCCCGTCAAGGCGATGAGGTAGGTTCCGCACAGCGCCTCATCCGATCGAAAGGCCCGCGCCACCTCGTATCCGGTCATCACCGGCAGGCCGATGTCGCACAGCACGACGTCAGGGCGGAAGCTTCGCGCGATCTCGAGCCCCTCGGGTCCGTCGTAGGCGACCTGTGCTTCGTGGCCCAACGTGACGATGACGTCGTGGAGGCTCTCGGCCGCATCATGGTTGTCCTCGATCACCAGCACGCGACGGTGCTCCGCCGGCGCATGGGCTTCGGTGTTCTGCACCATTGCGACGGCGGCACTCGCGTCGAAGAGCGGGAGCCGCACCGTGAATTCCGCGCCGCGTCCTGGGCCCTCGCTGGCCGCCGTGACCTCACCGTGGTGAAGCGCGACCAGACCTCTCACGAGCGCGAGCCCGAGCCCGAGGCCACCCGGGCCGCGGTCGAGCGCCTGCTCTACCTGCGTGAACGGTTCGAAGATCCGCCCGAGCATCGCGGGCTCCATGCCGACACCGCCGTCGCTCACGCGCAACACCGCCATCGATCCCTCGCGATCCACCGCAACGCTCGCCCGGCCTCCGCGGGGGGTGAACTTGGCAGCGTTCTGGAGCAAGTTGCCGACTACCTGCGCGAGTCGAACCGGGTCGCCGGCAAGCCACAGCGGCCGCGACGAGAGCCGCGTCTCGAGCTCGATCCCATACTCCGAGAACACGACCTGGTGGTCTTCGATCGCAAGGGCCACGAGGTGGACAAAGTCCAAGCGCTCGGTCTGGAGCGTCAGCTTTCCCCGCACGATCCGCGTCACGTCGAGTAGATCATCCACGAGCCGCGCGAGGTGGGTCACCTGGCGCCCGATCACCCGCAGCGCGCGTCCGGCCTGCTCGCTTCCGGGTGCCGCCCACTCCAGCACGAATAGACTGCTACGGATCGGCATCAGGGGGTTGCGCAGCTCGTGGGACAAGACAGCCAGAAACTCGTCCTTGCGCCGATCCGCTTGCTCCAGAAGCTCCCGCACCCGCCGGTGCTCGGTGATGTCCCGGCACAGGGTCAGCAGGCTGACCGAGGTCGGGGTTCTCAGCACCGTCGCATCGACTTCCACCGGCGTGGTCTTGCCCTCGGGGTTGATGTAGTCGATCTCGAGGTGGCGGACCGAGCCTCGCTCGAAGCACTTCCTCACCTCCGCGGCATTGCGCTCCCGGTCGGCTGGCGCGGTCCACTCGACGACGTTCCTCCCGAGAATGTCCTCCAAGTCCCGCTGGCCCGTCAACCGGACGTACTCCTGGTTCGCGTCCAGCACCGTCCCCTCCGGGTCGACGATGACGTAGCCGGTATGGGTCGACTCGACGAGGAGCTTGTACTTCTCCTCGCTCTGGCGCAGTTCCAGCTCCGCTCGCTTGTGCTCGGTGATGTCGCGGCCGAAGCTGATGCTCCCGGTCACCTTGCCGTCGGTCAGGACGGGGGTCGTATTGACCGCGAGATTCAGCAGGCTGCCGTCGGGCTTGTTCAC
>Ga0299915_10000214_pt1 | contig 45378 bp, 42 predicted proteins | sample RVTome_13_FD_200263 | JGI IMG/M metagenome (GOLD analysis project Ga0299915, IMG submission 200263) | Soil microbial communities from uranium-contaminated site in the Upper Colorado River Basin, Wyoming, United States - RVT92D227 (version 2) ...
TATGACATTACATTTTGCCAACCCGAAAGGGGATGAGCTATATGATGTAAGGCATATTAGAAGAGCCGTATGATGGGAGACTATCACGTACGTTTCTGTGAGAGGCTTGGGGTGAAATTCCCCTTGCTTACTCGATCCGTACCGTTAGCGGTAACTTTAAAATTACAAACCTGTATTATATGTTTGACAAATAAAAAGATGATATGAGTCAGATTTGAAAACAGTGTTAGATTAAAAAGTTGAATGAATATGATAAATTAGTAACTTAGGTAAGCATTTACATTTTATCAATCATTTAAAACCAAGAAAATGGAAATAATTGTTATTCTTATCATTGGCGGAGTAGCTGGCTGGCTGGGCAGCATGATTTACAAAGGCAGTGGACTTGGCATTATTGGGAATATAGTGGTGGGTATTATTGGAAGTTATGTCGGCTACTGGCTTTTAGGGAAACTTGATGTTAATCTTGGCACAGGATGGATTGGAGCCATACTAACAGGTGCTGTGGGAGCAATAGTTATATTGCTACTGTTAAATTTGATATTTAAGAAACGATAGTAATTCACTTTTACAGCATGATAACGAAGTACCAGGCAAGAAGTGATGGAAACTCTAAAATAGGCATAACATAATAGCAGCTACGGCTAACAACAAGTATAGTTCATTGCCGGCTTGTGCTCTTGCTAAAGATAGTGCAATTGCCTTTCTTCTGGGTAACCGAACAAGTTAGCGCTTTGAAACCGTCAACGAACCATACGTGCGAACGTTATGCACAAGGCGAAAGAAAAGGCCAGTTGTTAGTTAACAAGAAATTTTATTGAATTAAATATAACGAGTGATAAATTGCAATATCGCAGTCTATTTAGTAGTTAGAAATATTCAAGAAGATCATATATGAACCAATATTCAATATGCATTGAACCTCTTTATCAAGTAAGTAAAATAGAAATTGATAAAGCACAATCAGTATTAACGGAATCCTTCGCTAATGACCCATTTATACAATATTTAATGGGACGTAATAATTACGATTTAAAAAAAGCTTCATTGTTTCATAAATTTGTAATAAATTATGGGTTCAAATACGGTATAGTTTTAGCTACATCCGCAAATTTTGAGGGAGTAGCAGTTTGGCTACCTCCAAATAAAACAGAATTTACTGCATGGAAATCTATTAAAGCAGGAGTAATATCACTTGTCAAAATTGAAGGAATAAATTTTAAAAAACGTCTACAATTCTTTAAACGTTTTAAAGGATATGGAAATTATTCAGCTCAGCTTCATAAAAAATATACATCGTTTCCTAATTGGCATCTTTTAGAAATAGGTATCGCTAACAAATATCGTGGAAAAGGTTTTGCTAGCAAACTTTTACGTCCAATATTAGATGAATTAGATAAAAAAGGACTTCATTGCTATCTCGAGACACATAATCCGGTCAATGTAGAAATATATAGACATTTTGGTTTTGATGTTGTTATAGAAGGCAAGTTACCAAATACGGAAAAGCCACACTGGTCTATGTTGAGAAAACCAATTTTAGAAAATTAGTGAATTAATTAGTTAGTAAGGATTTTATGCACTGTTTGGCGATTTTGGTCATAAAATAGAATAAATTTCTATTTCGTGGATAAATCGATAAAGATTGATAAAATAACAGAATGAAAGAGTTAAAACGTAAATTTGAAAAGCGATTTAGAAAGAGTACCCTGTGCATAACACTGTATAAGCCATAAGGGTGACGAAGGTTTGCGTAGGTTTTCCCTTGCATCAGCGTTTCGTCTCAGTTGATAGGAAGGTAGCCCCGAACTCCCTTACGGCTCATACACTCAACATTGTGCAGCATGCAAAAATGACCAAACGAAACAAAATCATCTTGATATATATACTAAAAATATATACCTTTGTGATATAAAATATATATATCATGAAAACAGTGTCATTAAAAATAGACGATTCTATTTTCGGAGAGACTGAAAAGATTCTTACCCGGATTAAAATGCCTAGAAACAGATACATTAACGAGGCATTGGACTATTATAATAGAGTTCAACGTCGACAGATATTAGAAAAAAGACTTAAGATAGAATCAAACTTAGTAAAGAAGGATTCTTTAAATACACTTAAAGATTTCGAAAGGATTGATTATGTTGATTAAACAATTCGAAATCTGGATAGCAGATTTAAATCCTCAAATTGGGACAGAGCCAGGTAAAACAAGACCTGTGTTAGTGATACAGTCTAATCTGTTAAATAAGATTCCACATCCTTCCACAATAATATGTCCAATTACAACAAACGTTGAAAAGGAGGCAGACATTTTAAGAGTACATCTTAAGAAAGGTATGGCCAATCTGCATGAAAATTGTGATATCATGATTGATCAACTTCGTGCCATTGATAATAAAAGGTTGGTTAAAAAAGTTGGGGAATTACCGCACGAATTAATTGATAAGGTTAAGGAGAACATATCAATAATTATTGACATAGAATAATTTCACGACTGCACAACAGCGTATATAACCAATTACTGACTGCGGGTTTGCGAATGTTTTAGCTTTGGGTTACCTTATGCCACCTAGACCACAAATCGCATCTGCAACACAACTGGCCATATAAGCGAACGTTAGCCATAATAAAAGCATAATTACTATGAATATAAAAACTGTAATTATAATAACCTTTCTTGGATTCTTCAATTATTCCTGTGCGAAAAAAGAAAGTTTATCGGATAACAATAATCGATTATGGTACAGATATCCAGCAAAATATTGGAATAGTCAGGCGTTGCATTTGGGAAATGGCTATTTTGGTGCTTCTTTTTTTGGCGGGATTAAAGAAGAGGTTTTTGCAATATCTGAAAAGAGTTTTTGGACAGGTGGACTGGCAAAGGGTAATTGGGATAAAGCAGGAGTAAATCCAAAAGCTAAAGAATCACTTCTATTAATTAGGGAAGCAATATTAAACGGGGAAATCCGTGTGGCTGATAGTTTGGTGGCGAACAATTTTTTTGGTTCATCAGAACTTTTCGGCGATTTCACATCGGTTGGCAATCTTATTATCAAATTCCTGAATCATGAAACCAAACCAAGTAATTACCAAAGAGCTTTGGACCTGGAAAATTCGTTAGGTTTGATTCAATATGATATTAAAAAGACTAAATTTAAAAGAGAGTATTTCTGTTCTTACCCCGACCGGGTGCTAGCTATGAGATTTTCGGCGAGTAGTCCTAAAAAAATCTCATTTAATTTGAGCATGGATGTATTACAAGATTCTTCAATCATTGAAACTTCAGAGAACACCTATCAGGTGAAAGGATTCATCAATAATAATCATCGCCCCTTTAATGTGTTGATATATATAAAGAACGAAGGAGGGAAAGTAGGACAGGATGGCGGTTTTATAACCGTAAGAGGTTCTAATTCAGTTGAGCTTTATCTGACTGTTGCTACTAATTATGAGATGAAATATCCAGATTACACCGGCGTTGAACCTGAGAAAATAACTAAAGATATCATCCAGAATGTAGTTAACAATAACTATGAAAACCTAAAAATGCGTCATCTTTTTGATTACAAATCATTATACGATCGGGTTATTTTATCAATAGAAGGCAATAAGAAGGTAGAAAAACTTCCAACAAACGAGCGCTTCCAAAGACTGAAATCAGGTGAATCCGATCCAGGCTATAAAATACTCGCATTTAATCTTGGCAGATATATGATTATCAGTTCATCCCGTCCTCATACCCTGCCAGCTAATCTACAGGGAGTTTGGAATACCTTTATTGTCTCACCCTGGTCAGGAAATTATCAAAGCAATATAAACCTCCAGGAAATCTATTGGTCGTGTGGTCCCACTGATCTTGCTGAATGTCAGCAATCATATATCGATTGGATAGATAACCTGTCCATATCAGGCAAAGAAGTTGCAAAGCGTGTGTATGGTACCAATGGTTGGGTTAGTCATACAACTGGAAATATCTGGGGACATGCTGCACCCATCGGTGATCATCCCTGGGGTATGTATCCAATGGGAGCAGCATGGCATTGTCAGGCCGTATGGGATCAGTTTGCATTCACCCAGGATACCCAATATCTGCGAAAGCAAGCTTATCCGCTTTTAAGGGATGCGTCTGTTTTTTGGCTTGAAAACTTGGTCAAATTTAAAGGGTATTTAATTACGGCACCATCAGTTTCAGCTGAACATGGTGCATTAATGACAGAGAATGGTCTAAATCCTGCTTTTCATGATTCCATAAGTAACAAATATTATTATTGCATACCAGGAATATATCAGGATATTGAAATGTTATGGGATTTATTCACCAATACTTCAAGCGCGGCAAAAATATTGGGTGAAAATAATTTTGCTGATTCTCTTATGAAAATCAGACAAAATCTTTTGCCATTAAAAATAGGAAAGTATGGTCAACTTCAAGAATGGTATGAAGATATTGATAATCCGGAATGTCATCATAGACATATAGCTCATTTATATGCAGTTTGTCCAGGAAAACAAATAAATCCAATTAACACTCCAAAACTAGCCAGTGCAGCAAAAAAGTCATTGGACATGAGGGGAGATGGACGTTTTTCAATGCAAGAATTATCTTCAGGAGGTAATTGGTCCAGGGCACACCGAATGTGGTGCTGGACAAGATTAATGGATGGAAACCGGGCCAATAAAATTATGACAGAAATGCTTACCGAGCAAGGATTCGAAAACGGTCTCACCTTTCAGCATTCAGATTATCATTGGGAACGTAAAGATCTTTATATGGAGGGTAAATTGTATTGCCATTTTCAATTAGATGGCTCTGCTTCTCTTCCGGGATGCATTACTGAAATGCTTGTTCAGTCACACATAGATGAGATACATCTTTTACCTGCATTACCTGATGAATTTAAAACAGGAAAAATAACTGGCTTGAAAGCAAGAGGTGGTTATAAAATTAATATGGAATGGAAAAAAGGCGAGTTAATTTGGGCAGAAATATATGCTAAAAAGGAAAGTCCAACTCCTGTCATTCGTATTAAAGATAAAATAATTGATCTTACAGATTCTAAAATATTAGAATTAAAAAGACTCGATAATTAATTTACTATTGCTAAAGGCGTGTATAATTAATTAGCTTCGCTGAGCTCTCCCGATAAATCGGGATCGGTTGCTGGGTAGCAAGTTTGCGAATGTCGGGTCTTTTACCTACTTTGCGAGTACCTGGATACGGTAGCACTTTGAACACGCAACTCATACACGCGGACGTCACACTGCGCAAAAACTCTCTCCTATCAATAACTTATTAATAACTTTTAACACAAGCGGTTGCCTTGTTTTCCGGAATTAAGTACCTTGTATACAGCAAAAAACAAGGTAAATATGCCGCACAAAAAGGGAACAGAACTAGAGCAGCTTCTCTTAATGCCCCCAGCCTTGAAGACTACATTGCAATGGATAACCCGGTAAGGGTAATTAAGGCGTTTGTGGATACACTGGACATAGAGAAGCTGAAGTTTCAGAAGGCCCGATGCAAAGAAATGGGCTGCCGGCCTTATCATCCGGGCCTTCTGTTGAAGTTGTATATGTACGGATACACCAATCGGATCCGGACATCGCGGAAATTAGAGCGGGAGTGTAAACGAAATATTGAACTGATGAGGTTGCTGCGGGATCTGCAGCCATCGGCACGGACGATAGCTTATTTTCGCACTGCTAATAAGCGGGCACTGAAGCAGGTATTCCGGCAATTTATAATAATGACAAAACAATGGGGCCTTATAGAGGGAAAGCTAGTGGCCACAGACGGATCAAAACTTCGGGCGGTAAATTCAAAGAAGAACGATTATAATGCAAAGAAGATAGCGTTTCATTTTAACCGGATAGATGAGAAGATACAGGGATATTTAGATGAGTTGGATAAGCAGGATAAAGAAGAAAATGGGAATCGCAAAGAGGAGATAGCAAAGACAATAGGGGAATTAAATGAAAGGCGTAAGAAATATGAAGAGTTGGAGGAGCAACTTCAGATCACGGGAGAAGAACAGGTATCAACCACAGATGCTGAGTCACGACAGTTAATGATCCGGGGTCAGATCACCGAAGTAGCATACAATGTGCAGACAACGGTAGACAGCAAGCATAACCTGGTAATAGACGTGAAGGCAGTAAATACGAACGATAAGAAGCTGGCCCCGATAATGGGCCGCAGGGCCAAGGCAATAATCGGAAATGGAGACTTTGACTATCTGCTGGATAAGGGTTATCATGATGGAAAGTCGATAGCTGCATGCGAGGATCATGGACTACGCACGCTGATATCTCAGCCATCAGCATCACGAACGGGAGAGATACCCACGGCGGAATATTACAATGATAAGTTCATATACGATAAAACAACAGATAGTTATAGATGTCCAGCCGGAAAGATACTAAATAGCAATGGCAATTTATACAAAGTAAAGAGCTGGAACGGCTATTCACAGATAAAACAATACAAAACCAGCGCATGCAGTAAATGTGCACATCGAAACAAGTGTACGAGCTCACCCAAAGGAAGGGGAAGAATAATACAGCGAAGCATATACCATGAGGCAGTAGAAGCCAATAACCACAGGGTAATAATGGAGAAGGAGAAGTACCGGCGACGGCAGACGATGGTAGAACACCCCTTTGGGATAGTGAAAAGGCAATGGAGCTATGATCATGTACTAATGAAGGGAATAGACAAGGTGGAAACCGAGTCGAATCTTATCTTCCTGTGTTACAACCTGAAGAGAGTGATTAATATATTGGGGATCAATGCTTTAATAAAGAGACTAAAGGATATCTCTTTATTTTTTGCCAAAAGGGGCTTTAAAATCTTCAAAATGTGGATTTCAGATTTTTCTAACCGGGAAAATGGAATCAAAAAATGGATCGCTATGATGAACTATAATTGTTTTAAAACCCTAAATTTAAGCGAGAATTTTTAATTAAAACTTAATTCTTGCGCAGACTGACGTTAGTCGGAAGTGGTAAAAGAAGACTTCGCAAAAAAACCTTAAAATATTTTGATATTTTAAAATTAAAATCTACATTTGTAGATAATATTATTAAATTGTAGATAATATGCAGTTGACAAATGCTGAAGAACAAGTAATGAAACTGTTATGGAAACTTGAAAAGGCTTATATGAAAAACATTCTTGATGCGTTTTCGGAGCCTAAACCTGCATCCACAACTGTTTCAACTTTATTAAAACGCATGATTGATAAGGGATATGTCGGATATAACCAACATGGAAGCAATAGGGAGTATTTCCCATTGGTTAAGAAAACAGATTATTTCTCCAAAAACATTAATTTATTGATTAAGGATTTTTTCAATAATTCTGCTTCTCAATTTGCTTCTTTTTTTACAAATGAAACAAACCTTAGTCTTTCAGAATTAGAAGAGCTTAAAAGACTTGTTGAAAAAAAGATTGAAGGCCATAAAAAATGAATTCTTTATGATAACATTTGTGTTCAAGTCGGTAATATGTTTAACACTCCTGTTTGGATTCTATCATTTATTTCTTCGTAATACAAAAGTTTTCAATTTTAATAGGTTCTATTTACTTTTCTCGTTGGTATTTGCATTAATAATACCGTTTATAACTATTCGGATAAATCTAAATCTGCCTATAAATTCTAATCTTCAAGGATTATCAAATGTGACAGATATCCTTATAAAAGGAGAAGAGACAAATGCTGGACCAATTAATGCTTTTTCATTTCAAGAACTATTGATAGTCATATATTTTATTGTTTCATCAATTCTATTATTACGATTCACTTTTAATATCTATAAAATCATAAAATTAATCCGTACATGTCCGAAAGTAAAAAACTTTGATAATCAAATAATACTAGTCGAAAATAAAATTCTACCATATTCTTTTTTTCGTTATATATTCATATATCGCTCCGATTATGAAAAGGGTAGAATAAAGAAAGAACTATTAATTCACGAGCAAGTCCATTGCCTGGAATATCATTCAGTTGACATTTTAATAATAGAGTTAGTTAATATATTCCTATGGTTTAATCCTTTTCTAAGGCTCTTCCGAAAGGCAATACAATTGAACCATGAGTTCTTGGCAGATAACAAAGTACTATCGAGTTGTGAGTTAAGTGAATATCAAAACACATTATTAAATCTTGTATTCCGGAATAATTCTACATACCTGGCCAGTAATTTTAATTATTCATTAACTAAAAAACGATTAATTATGATGACTAAAAATAATTCTTCAGGAAAAGCAATTATCAGAAAAATTGCTGCGTTCCATCTTTTCTTGATATTGGCTATTACATTGACTTTTGGACAAGAAATTAAACAACACAATGATTTAATGAACTTCCAAAATGAATGGTGGTATCCAATTCTAAAAAAGCTCAATATTGAACCAAGTGGGTTCAATAATTTCGATGGAATATTCGAAATGGGATCAAAGAATGTTATTAATAATGGGATTGTTACACTTGAAGATGCTTTCTTCCTTATTAAGAAAGACTATGGGTATATTATAATAAAATCACCACTAGCTTATCATGATACAGAAACTAATACAATTAAGGCAGCTCAAGGTACTATTGAGTATTATTATGATGATTCTAAAAATAATCTGCCTAGAAATACTATGTCGTTAAAAGTATTTGAAATTCAAATTAAAGGTGGTGGAGGAGATTATTTTAAGGCAGAGGAAATGATATCAAACTCATTATAAACCACCAGTGCATAAAGGCGTTTATAACTAATTAGCTTCGCTGAGCTCTCCCGATAAATCGGGATCGGTTGCTGGGTAGCAAGTTTGCTAATGTTGGTTCATTTGGCTAATTTTCAGGGTAACCAGATACGTAAGCGCTTTGAATACGCAACTACTCATACACTCGAACTTTATAACACATTTAAAAACAAAAAAATATGAAAAGAGATTTTAATTTGAAATCAATCTTAATTATTGCCTTATTATTTTTCACCTATTTAGGTACCGCTCAGACCAATCCTAAAGAAATGGCAGGTATTTTTTTCAATGATTATAAGAAAAATGGGGCTTCAATTGCATTGGACAATTTGTATTCGACTAATAAATGGATGGACAGGGCAACTGACGCTATTACAAATTTAAAAAGTCAATTAGAGGGACTGAACGAAGCTTATGTAGGTAAATATTATGGCTATGAATTAATTGTAGAAAAGCAACTTGCTGAAAGCTATGTGTTATTAAGCTACCTGGTCAAATACGATAGACAGCCTATCAGGTTTACTTTTCAGTTTTATAAGCCAAATGATATATGGGTAATTTATAGTTTTCAATTTGATGGAAACATTGATGCTGAAATTGAAGAGGCTGGGAAATTAAATTACTTGAATCTGAATAATTAATAAACGTGTTACAAGAGCGTATATAACCAATTGCTGGTTTGTTGGGTCTTCCGGCGTATGCAGCCCGCACCAGGGTTATGGTAACCGCACAAGTCAGTTCCCCGCAAATGCAACTGGTTTTATGCGTACCGTTGGGCGAATGTTTAAAAAATGAACTATTTTTCTTTAGGATGTTGCTGGAATATTGATGATTTTTGGAAATCATTAATAAAAACTTTAAAATATGAAGCTGGACTTTTTACTCGAATATAACCCTGTATTATTAGCACTTTTCGCGACACTGTTCACATGGGGTGTTACTGCATTAGGGGCATCTATGGTTTTTTTCTTCAAATCCATAAACAAAAGGATTTTAAATTCAATGCTTGGTTTTGCAGCAGGTGTAATGATTGCTGCCAGTTTTTGGTCGCTTCTTAAACCTGCGATTGAAATGGCTGAAGGAAACGGTTCTATTCCATGGGTTCCTGCCTTGATTGGATTTTTAAGTGGAGGGGCTTTTATACTGCTAATTGACAAGTTATTACCTCACTTACATTTGGGTCTGTCAACCGACAAAGCAGAAGGTATTAAAACCTCATGGCAACGAAGTGTGTTACTTGTTCTTGCGATAACTCTGCACAATATACCCGAAGGTCTTGCTGTTGGTGTTGCTTTTGGTGCACTTGCTAATAACCCTGACACGGGTATGCTTGCTAGTGCGGTTGCCTTAGCCATAGGTATTGGCTTGCAGAATTTCCCAGAGGGCGCTGCGATATCTATACCTTTAAGACGTGAAGGTTTCGCAAGATTAAAAGCTTTCAACTATGGTCAATTATCAGGTATTGTAGAACCGATATCGGGAGTAATAGGCGCATACCTTGTATTAGCAATAACCCCTCTGCTTCCTTATGCCTTATCATTTGCAGCAGGCGCAATGATTTTTGTAGTCGTTGAAGAATTAATACCAGAATCGCAAGCTGGCAATGAAACTGACTTATCAACTGTTGGAGCTATGCTGGGCTTTGCCACTATGATGTTGCTTGATGTTGCACTTGGCTGAATTTAAACCAACTAATAAAACACTAGCCTTGCCCCCGCCAGCTTCATTGATAGCTCTCTGCTTCTTTATAAAATCTTTATAAATCTCAAATTAATTTTAATAAAATACTTATAAGTTCCGCTGCATTTTTGTATCGTATTTAAAACGATTTGATTATGAATGCAATATTTTTATTTGCTGTACCTAAACCAATTGAGATTAGTAACCTCTTTGGGTATTTGATTTGTATTTTAATAGCTCTCTTGGTTTTTGGATACCTGATTTATTCCCTTATAAAACCAGAAAAATTCTAATCTATGGGTAATAATGTAATGTTTTCTTACAATATTAGAATTATTCGGAGGGAATATACTATTATTTGCTATCGGCAGCCTGATTGGGCATCTTTTAAAATTAGATGAATACCTTAAAGACAAAAGGAAATGACAATAACAGATACGATTCAAATTCTACTATTTTTTACTTTGTTGATTGGATTAACACCCATCTTGGGTAGCTACATGAGCAAAGTTTTTACAGGAGGTAAGCATTTCATGCTACCTGTGTTTGGATGGCTCGAAAGGTATACATACAAAATCATCGGGATTAATCCCGATGAGGAAACAAATTGGAAGTCTTATACTTTTGGTTTGTTACTCTTCAATTCGATAGGCTTTACATTTGTTTTCCTAATACAGTTGTTTCAGGCTTATTTGCCGTTCAACCCGGCTCATCTTACAAATGTTACCTGGCATTCAGCTTTTAATACAGCTGCAAGTTTTATGACCAATACCAATTGGCAGGGATACGCAGGGGAAACAACGCTCAGTAATTTTGTACAAATGATTGGGCTTACAGTCCAAAACTTCGTGAGTGCAGCAACCGGGATAGCTGTTTTATTAGTACTCATTAGGGGTATTTCACGTAAAACAACCAATATGTTAGGTAACTTTTGGGTCGATCTCACACGCTCAATAATATATGTGCTTTTGCCGCTTTCTATCCTTTTTGCAATAATAATAATCGGACAAGGCGTTGTGCAGAACTTCAAAATGCATGAAACCGTTCAAACTTTACATGGCTCGCAACAAGTAATCCCGATGGGTCCGGCAGCTTCGCAAATTGCTATCAAACAACTTGGAACTAATGGAGGGGGATTTTTCAATGCTAATAGTGCACACCCCTTTGAGAACCCAACGCCTTTCAGTAATTTTCTCGAAATGCTGGCTATATTGCTTATTCCGGCTTCATTAACTTTTACTTATGGAAAAATGGTCGGTTCTGTCCGGCAGGGTTGGACCATATTCACCGCAATGCTTGTTTTACTAATTGCGGGTTTAAGCATTTCCTTATATGCTGAATATTCATTAAATCCGATTTTTGGACATTTGTCCTTAATGGAAGGAAAAGAAACCCGCTTTGGCATAACAAACAGTGTACTTTGGTCAACATCAACCACTGCAGCCTCAAACGGTTCGGTCAATGCAATGCTCGACAGCCTTTCACCATTTAGTGGAATGATTGCCATGATAAACATAATGTTTGGTGAAGTAATATTTGGCGGTGTTGGTGCAGGATTGTATGGTATGGTAATATTTATAATCCTTACTGTTTTTATCGCCGGGCTTATGGTTGGTCGAAGCCCCGAATATATGGGCAAGAAAGTGGAAGCATTCGAGGTTCAAATGGCAATAATTGCAGTTCTCGCCCCAAGTTTTGTGATTCTTGCATTTTCGGCTTGGGCATCGGTCAGCAATGCCGGGTTATCGAGCCTTAATAATGCTGGTGCTCATGGTTTCTCTGAAATGCTTTATGCTTTCAGTTCGGCTGCCGGGAATAATGGCAGTGCTTTTGCTGGGCTAAATGCCAATACTGTTTTTTATAACCTCACGTTAGGGATTGGTATGCTAATCGGACGTTTTGGCGTAATTATTCCAGTACTGGCTATTGCCGGGAACATGGCTGGGAAGAAGATTACTCCTTTGTCGGCAGGTACTTTCCGTACTGACAATTGGCTGTTTATTGGTTTATTAATCACAGTAATCTTGATTGTCGGAGGGTTGACATTTTTCCCCGCATTATCGCTGGGGCCAATTGTTGAACAATTGTTACTAAGCAATGGTATTACCTTCTAATTTTTAAAAAAATGAGTACAAGACAAAATACAAGCATATTTAATAAAGCACTTCTTTTACAGGCAGCTAAAGGCAGTGTCATTAAGCTAAACCCGGCATTACTTTTTAAAAATCCGGTCATATTCATTGTCGGGATAGGCGCAGTTCTAACTACAATAATAATGTTCACTGGCATTTATCAGGGTTGCTTTTCATTTTTTAACCTTCAAATTGCAATATGGCTTTGGTTTACTGTTTTATTTGCCAATTTTTCCGAAGCAATAGCCGAAGGCCGGGGCAAAGCACAAGCCGAAAGCCTTAAAAAGAATCGTACTCAAACTAAAGCCCGAAAACTAAATGGCAAACAGGAAATTTCGGTTTATGCTACCGAACTGAAAAAAGGCGATATTGTAATTTGTGAAGCAGGGGACGTAATCCCTTCCGATGGCGAGGTAATTGACGGCATTGCCAGTGTTGACGAATCGGCTATTACAGGCGAATCAGCTCCAGTTATCCGTGAAAGTGGTGGCGACCGATCGGCTGTTACCGGAGGTACAAAAGTTATCAGCGACCGTATTGTAATCCGCATCACTACCGAACCCGGAAATACTTTTATCGATCGCATGATTGCATTGGTTGAAGGGGCTAAACGTCAAAAAACTCCCAATGAAATTGCCTTGTCCATTCTGCTTTCAGGTTTGTCAATCATCTTTCTTTTAGCTGTTGTAACACTTCCCGCATTTTTCGGCTACAGCCTTAATGCTTCGGGTTTACCTCAATCGCAAAACTTAACCCTTCCGGTATTAATTGCCTTATTGGTTTGTCTTATACCCACCACCATCGGGGGTTTGCTTAGTGCAATTGGTATTAGCGGCATGGATAGACTTCTGCAACGAAACGTAATTGCAACCAGCGGACGTGCCATCGAAGCAGCCGGGGATGTTGATGTTCTCTTGCTCGATAAAACAGGTACATTAACACTGGGCAACCGTATGGCAACCGATTTTATCCCTGCCGAAGGGGTCAGCCTTGAAGATTTGGCCGATGCTGCCCAACTTTCGTCACTTTCGGACGAAACGCCCGAAGGCCGTTCTATAGTTATACTGGCCAAAGAAAAATTCAACATACGAGGAAGGGATATTTCAAATCTTCATGCTAATTTCATTCCATTTACAGCCCAGTCGAGAATGAGCGGGGTCGATTTGAGAACAAATGACGAAAAACTTCATCAAATCCGCAAAGGTTCATCGGAAACTATTCGTACATTCATACTCAATAACAATGGTTTTTTTCCACAGCAAATACAGGACATTGTTTCCGATTTAGCCCGTCAGGGTGCAACTCCTTTGGTAGTAGCAGAAGATAACAAGGTGCTTGGGGTTGTTCATCTCAAAGACATTGTAAAGGGTAGTATTAAACAGCGTTTTGCTGAACTCCGCAAAATGGGAATTAGAACAGTTATGATAACGGGCGATAACCATTTAACTGCTGCTGCCATTGCCGCCGAAGCCGGGGTGGACGACTTTATGGCTGAAGCAAAGCCCGAAGATAAACTGCGCCGTATCCGTGAAGAACAAGCAAATGGTCACCTGGTGGGGATGATTGGCGATGGCACTAACGATGCCCCTGCACTTGCACAGGCAGATATTGGTATTGCTATGAATTCAGGTACACAGGCTGCCCGTGAAGCCGGGAATATGGTTGACCTCGACAGTAACCCTACTAAGCTAATTGAAGTGGTCGAAGTAGGCAAACAATTACTTATGACCCGTGGTTCATTGACAACCTTTAGCATGGTCAACGATGTTGCAAAATATTTTGCCATTATTCCGGCTATCGCCGTTTCTCTTTACGCTGGAAACAATGGCATAGGGACACTTTCTGCCTTGGATATAATGAACTTGGGTTCACCTCAAAGTGCAATACTCAGCGCTATTATTTTCAATGCCATTATCATTATCCTTTTAGTCCCTTTGGCATTAAAGGGGGTTCGTTACCGACCCGTTTCGGCTAATAAAGCTCTAACCCGCAACCTGTTTATTTTTGGTTTGGGTGGAATTGTTGCCCCCTTTATCGGGATTAAATTAATTGACCTTTTAATTAACCTGTAATCTGAAAACAAATGAAATCACTCATTATAGCTCTAAAAACCTTCCTGTTTTTTACCGTTTTAACAGGGATTATCTACCCACTTTTTGTTACAGGTATTGCACAGGCTTTTTTTTCAGATAAAGCAAACGGGAGTCTTATAATTAAAGACAATAAAATAATAGGAAGCTCACTCATTGGTCAGCAATTCGATACAACCATATATTTTAATTCCCGGCCATCGGCAATTGGATATAATCCTTTGCCATCGGGCGGTTCAAATTATGGATTAACCAATTCAAAATTGAAAGACCTTGTTAATGAGCGTAAACATCAATTTGCAGTTTATAATAACATGGACAGTCTAGCAGCGATACCTTCCGAAATGCTTTTTGCTTCGGCAAGCGGACTCGACCCTCACATTTCTCCCAAAGCTGCTTTTTTACAGTTAGAGCGTATTGCTAAAGCCCGTAATTTCAATAGTAACCAAAGATTAAAATTAGAACAACTCATTAAATACCAGTCAGAAGCCCCTCAATTTTTAATTCTTGGAGAAGAAAGGGTAAATGTTTTATTGTTAAATTTAGAAACTGATAAAATTAAATGAACGGTTTCGACGATAAAAGGCCAGACCCCGATGAATTACTGGCTTCTCTCATGAATGAAGAAGAAAAAAGCAAAAGGGGAAAACTGAAAATATTTTTCGGTATGTGTGCCGGTGTGGGGAAAACTTATACCATGTTGCAAACCGGTCAAGCCGAAAAACTTAAAGGCAGTGATATAATTATTGGTTATATTGAAACCCATGGCCGAAATGAAACTGCCATATTGGTCGAAGGTTTTGAGCTTATTCCGCGAAAACCATACGAATATAAATCCACAAGTGTTCAGGAAATGGATTTGGATGCTATCATTGCCCGTAAACCTCATATTGTGCTTGTTGACGAACTGGCTCACACGAATTCCCCCGGTAGCCGTCATGCCAAACGCTATCAGGATGTTCAGGAAATCCTCGAAAATGGGATTAATGTTTACACTACCCTGAATGTTCAGCACCTCGAAAGCCGCTCTGAAACCGTTGCGCAGATTACGGGTATTATAGTTCGTGAAACCCTTCCCGATGAGATTTTTGAAAGTGCCGATGAAGTCGAATTAATTGACCTTACCTCAGAAGAATTACTTCAGCGTTTATCCGAAGGTAAAGTTTATACGCCCGAACGTTCCCGGGATGCAATTGAAAACTTTTTCCGTAAAGGAAACATTACTGCTTTGCGAGAGATGGCCTTGCGTATTGTTGCAGACCGTGTGGACAAACAACTACACGATTATATGCAATACAAGCGCATACGTGGCCCCTGGAAATCGGGATTGCACTTACTTGTTGCAATTGATTACCGTCAGCATACAACCCGTTTGTTGCGTTGGGCAAAAAACTTATCGTATTCAATGGGGGCACAGATTCAGGCTCTGTATGTCGAAACATCTCATAATTTGACTTCAAAAGAGCGGGTGCAATTAGACAAAAATATAAACCTTGCAAAGCAATTAGGTATTAAAGTCCGTATCAATACCAATAATGATGCTGTAAAAGCAATAGTTGATTATGCCCAGAAAGAGAACATAACACATATCATTGTAGGTAAACCACGTGTCCGCAATATTCTCTCAATGTTCAGGCTTGGGAACTTTGTAAACAGGTTAATTCGTTACAGCGGAAACATTGATGTGTATATTCTTGGTTCCGATAATCAGGCAAAAGACAGTTACAAAGGCAAAGTTTCTATACCCTCATTTACTTCCAACCTAAAACAGTATTTTACAGTTAGTTCTTTTGTTTTTCTTTCATCATTTGCCTGCTATCTTTCTAAAGACATTATTGGTTATCAGGCCGTATCCTTTGCTTTATTGTTTTTGATTTCAATTTTATCTATTTTTTATGGAACTGGTCCGATATTATTGGCAGCTATACTAAGTGCCCTAATTTGGGATGTTTTTTTTATACCACCGCATTTTGCTTTACGCATCGAGAACCCCTTAGATGTGCTTATGCTTATCATGTTTTTTATCATTGCCCTGCTCAACGGAATATTAACTTCGAGGGTACGACGACAGGAACAAAAAATCAGGATTCGTGAAGAACGTACTAACGCCCTTTATCAACTTACCAAAGATTTGACAACTATTTCGGGTAATAATGAAGTTACAAATATTGCGATTGCTTACATTCAAAAATACTTTGGGTTAGATTGTGCAATAGTTATAAAAAACGAATTTAATCACCTTGAAATACAATCTCATTCAAGTTCTAAAATCTTGCTTACCGAAAATGAAATAAGTGTTGCCAACTGGGTTTTCAAAAATTCTGTTAAAGCCGGGAAACATACAGATACATTACCTTCCGGCGATTTAACTTTTTACCCCTTACAGGGAAATAGCGGCAACATGGGTGTTATTGCAGTAAAACATTCAACTGTATTCACTCATGGTGAAGAACAATTTTGGGAAGCATGTCTATCGCAAATTACAGGCAAATACGAACGTGATTTCTTTCGTGATGCAGTCAAAAGAACTTACATAATAAGCGAGTCGGAAAAATTATATAAAACACTTTTCAATTCTATTTCGCACGAATTACAGATACCCGTTGCAACCATTATGGGGGCATCCGACACCCTGTTAGCGCAGGAATATCCCGAAGATACCCGTAAAAAACTCTATAGCGAAATAAATACTGCTTCAGTAAGGCTCAACAGGCTTATTGAAAATCTTTTGAATATGTCACGCCTCGAATCTGGTCGCATAACCCCTCGTCACGACTGGTGCGATGTTCACGATTTGGCAAATAGCGTAGCCGAGTCCCTAGAAAACGAATTACAACCTTTCAGGCTATCTGTAATTATACCGACCAATATGCCCCTTATTTACGTTGATTTCGGGTTAATCGAACAAGCCCTGCATAATCTGATATTAAATTCTACCCAACATTCCCCGGCGGGTAGCCAGATAAGACTAAAATTCTTTTACGACAATGGTTTTTTAACTGTTCAGGTAATGGATAGAGGACCGGGGTTTCCAATAACTGAATTATCTTCGGTTTTCAACAAATTTTACAGGGGTAAGGATGCTAAGGCTGGGGGTACAGGGTTAGGATTATCAATTGTCAAAGGATTTGTTGAAGCCCATAAAGGAACAGTAATTGCGGAAAACCGTCAGAATGGAGGGGCATTGTTTACAATTAAAATCCTTAGTGAAATTTCTGATATAAATTCTTTAAAAAACAGATGATTAGATGACAATTTCAGGTACCATACTGATTATAGACGATGAAGTTCAAATCCGCCGTTTGCTCGAAATAACCCTTTCGGCGAATGGTTATAAAATTTCGGAAGCATCAACAGGTAAAGAGGGACTTACGTTAGCTGCATCATTTCAACCCGTTTTAATAATTCTCGATTTGGGGTTACCCGATATGGATGGACTTGAGATTATCAAAAAACTCCGTGAATGGTATCAAAAACCAGTTATTATCCTTTCTGTACGTAATTCCGAAGAAGATATAATCAAAGCCCTCGACAATGGAGCAAACGATTATCTTACCAAGCCATTCCGTACCGGGGAATTACTAGCCCGCATCCGTGTTGCTATTCGTCAAAGTCAGGAAATTTCAGACAGTCCCAGTTTAACTATTGGATCATTAAACATAGATTATGCCAGTCATACAGTACACAAAAACAATGAACTTATAAAACTCACATCAACCGAATATTCCTTATTGGCTTTATTGGCAAAAAACGAAGGCAGGGTATTGATCCACCAGTATATATTGAAGGAAGTGTGGGGTATGGGTTACATAGAACAAACCCAATATTTGAGGGTATTTATTGCCCAATTACGTAAAAAAATTGAAGACGACCCGACAAAACCAAAATTACTGATCACAGAATCCGGCATAGGATACAGGTTTGGCAGTTAGTATTAATTGAATTTAACAGTTTATTAGATCCGAGCTACCTTACGCACTTCAAATGATTGCTGATTCAATTACAATAAGACCGATAAGACTTGATGAATGGTTGCCAGACAGATGTTTGAATGGATTAGAACCATTTGACCCAAATTCTCATGCACCTGAATTAGGATGTCCAAACATAAATTATTTTAAGAAAAATAATAGGGAAACACTGGAACAATTATATCAATTGGCAATCAGCAAATATGGTGGATGTGGCTTTATTGCGTGGGATAAAGAAAGGATAATTGCTTATCATAATTTTTTTCCGTCCGAGATAGCGCAAAAAATTAAATTTTATGGTTGTGGATTTGATTCAACCATATCCACCAAGACATTGATTCATAATTGTCTTACAATAGTAAAAGGAGATTATCTGCGAAAGGGGATATCCAGCCGTCTTGTAAAGGAGTCAATAGATTGGGCAAGGATTAATAATTGGAAAAGATTTGAAGTACACTTGGTCTTACCTGATTGTGAGAAAGGGTGGCAGTCAGATCAAAAAGGTTGTTTATCGTTTTGGGAACGATTTGGATTAAGGATATTTAAGGTATATGATGCGGATAAAGAAACTGAAGGATTCTATGGAGTAACGAAAAGATATTCAATGTATTTACCGCTGGATTATAAATATTAATATTTCCGATTATACCAAAAACACAAGAAATTTAGGACACATTGCAGTCAATCGCTATTGATTATTCAACTTTTGCCATCCTATGGCATGTAATATTTTACAAGATAATTTCAATTTAAATTGCATAATGGGGATCATCTAATAAACTGTTTGTAATCATTTTGGTTTATCCCCTTTATCTGTAGCAATATTTGCCTGGATATCCGGGAATCCATTTTACGGAACACTTTTTTCTTTCATAGCAATCTTCATTTTCGTTTTCTGGAAATACTCGAGAAATCGGATATTAAGTTCTTTTTGCAATGAGGATGACAAATATGGGATAAGAGCCAGCAGCGGATAATACATGTTTATGCATATTACAAAGAGCTTATCCCTTCATTATTAGCTCATCTATTTCATCAAGATGAAGCATAAAATGCCTCAGGTAATCTATGATCCCATCTTTAAGTGAAATAAGCCTCTCCTCGCTGTAATACCACTGATTGCTTAATTTGGATGGGTCTATATGCTTTATCACGTGAACAATATGCCAATTAGCATATTTCCAAAGATTTATCATAGTCGTCCAGTCTTCACTTTGATAATGCTGTATGGCAATCCATCTGTCGTTGTTTCCGTTTGTCGCGTAATTCGGAAACCTCAAAGGGCTTTCCTGATATTGTAAATGTACAATCCGGTGCGTGTTATTCGAAGCAGAGTCAATCAGGTGTCCGACTATCTGTTTGATGGTCCGGTTCTGAGCATTGCGCCTTTCAGATATAATATCGCTTGATAATCCCAACAGTCTGGGCTCCCATTCTTCAATCAGCTTCAATACTCCCTGGACAACTGGTTCAAATTCCTTTATCATTAGTTCTGCGTTCATGGCTGGTAACTTTAAAAGTGGTTTAATCGTTTATAGAGAGGTTAAAAGTCAACCGACTGGTTATTTATTTTGCTCAATATACATAAAAATTTCATCCAGTACCGGATCTTTACACTAGTTCCTTTACCAGTTTAACTATATCGAAAGAAGGAGTTAAGGGTTCCACCGGTACATTACTTCATGTGTGATTCAAACAGCGATTTTACTAATCATGCGTCTTTTTTATAAAACTGGTTAAGTTAAAAATGTTAATAAATAGCAGCGAATCGGTAATGAAGGATGCTAAGAATGCTTTAAAATCGATTAAAGAAATGGAATTAAAATTAGAAAGACATATGTTTTGATTTTTCACTACCTTTTGCATGAAAACTAGGGAAGCATGAATGAAAAGATGAGACATATTATCGGATACACGGTAGGAGCCGCAGTTTTTTTTGTTTTAATACCGTTTGGATTCTATGAATTATCCAAACTTGATTATTTAGACGGATACAGAATCCTGATCAATTCAACTATTCTTAAAGTCCTGATTTCATTCCTTACTTTTTTTACAGGCGCATACTTCGTAATATGGTCAAATATTTTTTTATTCAAAATTGGCAAGGGTGGTCCTGCCGATGGATTTGGAATTTCTGTCAGTCCAAAAACCAAAAAACTGGTCACAAACGGACCTTATCGTTACAGCAGGAATCCAATGGTATTTGGCGCATTGTCAATATATTTTTCCATGGTGATTTACATGAATTCATTTATTGGGCTATTAGCTTTACTGGGTATGATAATTCTTATTGTTAACTATTTGAAAAACTCGGAAGAAAAGAGGTTATTAAGGGATTTCGGTGATGAATTTGTAGCTTACAGAAAGAGAGTCTCCATGATTATTCCTTTAAAACAATTCAAGCAATAGCATGAGCTGAATTCAGTAAATTGTATATTCAACTTACTACCAGATACATTCTTTTGTACTATCGTGCTCCATGCTGAAAGTCGGCCGGTAAAAACTAACAATTAATAAAAATGAAGAAGGCTGTAACAGTACTTATCTTGTTGATCGCTATCCCGGCACTCATCAGCTGTAAACTGATTAAAATTGAGGTTAGTGAAAAAAGAAATCCATCTCCTCAGGTCCTGCGGTTGGACAAAAATGTTGAGGTTATTGCCACCGGGGCGACTAAGATCTCTAAATCGGATTTCTTCCCATCGAGTTTTCAAATTAAATGGAACGGTAAACTGTTTTATTTTGATCCAATTGCAATAAGCGATACGCACAAGGTTGATTATATATTCATTTCTCATGCACATCTTGACCATTTTTCGATCAGGGATATTAAAAGAATTGCTAAACCGGAAGCATTTATCTTCTGTCCGAAAAAAGTATCGAAGCGGCTTCGTGATACTGATTACCACATTAAAGAAGTGAAGCCAGGGTATGTTTTTGATTTAGATGCCCACATTAAAATTGAGGCTATTGAGGCCTATAATCTGAAACCTGCTTTGTTGTGGTTAAAAGCTCATCCTAAATCAAAGCAGAATGTTGGGTATATCCTAAATATAAAGGGCGTGCGAATATACCATGCAGGAGACACTGAATACATTCCCGAAATGGAAGGTCTCAGGAACATAAGCCTTGCTTTGGTTCCTATTGGAGGTGACAACCTCACCATGGATGTGAAAGATGCTTCCAGGATGGTCAACCGGTTAAAACCGGCATATGTTGTACCAATGCACTACGAAATGAACAAGAGAAATGATCTGGAACAATTCGTTAAATCAATAGATAAGAATATACAGGTCAGAATTTTAGAATAGAATATCAGATTCAGACCTGCTGCACTGTCAAGATTAACTCTGTACGTTTTCGTACAGGACTTTCCAAAGGCGTTCACTTTTTGCCTGGTGAACCATCCTCGTAAAATATATATAATGAATTATATATCAATTTATTGCATGGTTTGGCCTGATTTATGTCATATTTAATTGGGTCCCAACAATTAACCAATTACCAAAAACAATAATTGATATGAATAGAATAATACAGACCATCTTAATGGCAGGAATCTCTTTATTCTTTTTCGCAACCCTGCCAGGCCTTTCTTTCAATTCAGAGGCTGATAATGGAACCATCACCGGAAAAGTTGTAAGCGACAGCACGCTAAGTCCGGTTTCCTTCGCCTCTGTTGCTTTATTAAATGCCTCTGACTCAACTCTGCTTACCGGTGTAATCACGGATGACGGAGGTAAATTTCTGCTTAATAATATTCCCTACGGGAAATATAACCTTAAAATCACCTATGTTGGCTACAAGCCGGTAACTGTCAAGAATGTTGAGGTCACCAGGCAAAACAAGCTTATCGATCTCCAGGAAATGAAACTTATGGAGGATTACAGGTCACTTAATGCGGCGGTCATTGTCGGACAAAGACTCAAGGGTGAAGAAAAAATCGACAGAACAGTTTTTACCTTAAATGATGATGTAAGAAAGGCCTCAAATAATGCACTGGATGCCCTGAAACACATTCCTTCAGTATCGGTGGATTTTCAGAACAATGTATCCCTTGAAGGGCAGTCGAATATTCAGTTTTATGTGGATGGCGTATTGCGTAACAAGGAATATGTGGCACAGATTAAACCCGATATGATTGATAAAATTGAACTGATCACCAATCCGGGTGTCCGCTATGATGCAGATGTATCAGGCGTTATAAACATTGTACTTAAAAAGGAGAAACGATATGGTGTCAGTGGGTCTGTAAAGTTACCTGTTCCGCATCCGACAAAAATTGTTGCGGAGTCGGGCGGCAATCTTGAATATGGTAATCAGCGATTCAGGATTTATATTGGTGACCAAATGCATTTCGAACGTTTCCATGGCAGGGAAATACTGACCACGCGGATTGATAACGGGAATTCCGTTCCTATACTTTATGAGAAGACCGGTAGTGGAATTAACAGCTGGCAAAACAATTATATGAATTATGGGATCGACTGGTTTATCAATGATAAAACCTCGTTGAACTTTCTTGGAGAGTGGAGGAACTGGAAAGGAGTTGCCGATAATTACCTGTCGGATAGTAAAATATATTCTGGAGAAAATCTCACACAGTATATAGAGACTGAGAAAAATACCCTGGATAAAAGTGATAACTACTATTTTTCCTTATATCTGATCAGAAAATTCAGGAAGGAAGGCAACGAAATCAGAGCTGAGGGTTATTTTAACCGGCAAACCGGCAGAGCTGAGCATGATTACTCAGAATTCTATATTGATCCTATTGACCTCATTACCGTTGCCAATACTGTTAACCGCGTTGATCTTACCAGTAACCGGCGAAACAATGGTGAGTTTAAACTGGATATGACAGTCATGCTGAAAAATGTTAAAAATGAAGCCGGTATCAGAACCTATGGATCCTGGATGAATAACGGATTCCAAAACCGTTACACGGTTGAAGATGTAATGCAGGAGCAGGTGGATGAGTTCAATTACCGTGAAACCCGTCAGGTAGCTTATTATAATTTATCGGGCAAAGTCAAGAAGTTTTCATGGCAAACCGGTTTACGGGGAGAATACTCATGGCTTGATATTAACCATTTGACTACTACAGAATATACGGTCTTATTGCCCCAGGTAAGTTTTAACCAGGGATTTGCCAAGGAGCAAAGCCTGAAATTTACCTTCCGCAAACAGGTATTCAGACCTTCTTTAAATAACTTAAATCCTTTTGAGATTTTTACGGATTCATTACATATACGGAGAGGAAATCCTGAGCTTGATCCGGCATTGGAAAACCGATTTGAACTTGCCTATACCAGGAATTTCAAGTCAAATTACCTGTCGCCTAAACTCTATTTCCGTTATACCAGAAATGGTATTCAGGATGTTACTACCGTAGCTGATGGAGGCGTTACCGTAATTTCCCAGGATAATATTGGCAAGAACTTTGAATACGGGCTCGGCTTTAATGCAGCATTTCAGATTCTGAAGAGGTGGAGATTCAACGGCAGTATTTTTGTATACAATCAGGAATACCTTACGGATAAAGACATTACGGGTCACAGTAAGGAAAAGATCACCAGTTATCGTTTTAATTTCAGCAATATCGTAACCCTTCCGAAGGATTATACACTTTTCGTGTTTGCCAATTATGGCAGTCCTAACATCAGTTACCAGCGCAAATTTTCGAGGGATCTGCTGATCATTTTCGGTGGTGAGAAGAAATTTTCAGACAAATTCAGTATTGACGTTTTCTACAATCCTTTCATCAGAAATTTTATGTACTCCAAAGTAATAACCACTTCTCCGGGTTATCAGGAATCATGGGAAGGACAGGTTGAAGTAAGCCATTTGTTCTGCTTCACATTAAATTATAATTTTAATCGCGGCGGAACTATGATCAGTAAAATTGACCGGACTGTGGAGTATGAGAGAAATGAAGGAAAGGGAGGTTTGTAGGATGAAGCTTTGGATTCACAGGAAGTAAGTAGTATAGAGTTAGGAGTGTAGTTAAGTTCCCGGGGTAAGTACAAGTCAACCCGGGAACTTTCTTTACTTACAGAAAATTTCTCTGGCGTATAACTTCGTAAAACAATATTGAAGCAGCTGCGCTAACGTTGAGAGACTGAATGGTTCCGTAGATGGGAATTTTCACCAGGAAATCAGCCATTTTCATTAGTTTGGGGTCGATACCCATGTCTTCAGCGCCGAGGATGATGGCAACCGGCTTGGTATAATCAGTTTTGTAAAAATATTCCTCAGTTTTTTCAGTAGCTGCAATAAGCTGAAAACCACTTTCCTGAAGGTACCTGGCAACATCCGTCAATGCATTAACACGGCACACGGGTATGCTGTTCAAGGCACCTGCCGATGTTTTTATGGCATCGGCATTAATCTGAGCAGATCCTTTTGCAGGTATGATGATGGCATCAAAACCGGCACATTCGGCACTTCGGGCAATAGCACCCAGATTTCGAACATCGGTAACGCCATCGAGCAAAACCACGGCCGGAAGTTTTGCCTGCTCAAACAGTAACGGGATCAACTTTTCAATATCGGTATATTCAATTTCAGATGTAATAGCGATGATCCCCTGATGATTCTTACCGGTTAATCTGTTTAATTTCTCTACCGGTACATACTGGAAAGGAATATTTAGTTCTCTGAGTGTAGAAAACAGTCCCGGAATCATTTCTTTTCTGAAACCGTGTTTGATTAAGACTTTATCAACTGGTTTACCAGACCGGACTGCTTCATGCACAGGATGGATGCCAAAAATAAAACCGGACTTCGCTTTCATTATTCTATCAGATAGATATTGCCGTTCCGCCAGGTATTTACTGCCTGTCTCCAGTACGTGTCATAAGTATCGGCCCGCTGCAGGGTATAATTGTCAAAGGCGAAAGGAGAAGGAGTATGATCAAATGTGAAAGTCACAGTGGTTGTAAAGTTGTTTTTATAATAAACCCATTTCTCCTGGGAGGCAGTAACTTTTACTGCCTGAGGCGGACCATAGATAATGAATATCATACCGCGGTCGGTTTTCCATCCGGGTTTAAACGATGTAAAATAATAATTGGCAAAGAACACCCTGTTGTAATAAACCCTGATAAGTTCCCGTGCTTTATCAGCATTTCCAGCCTTCTCGAGCCAAAAATTGTCGACTGCCAGCTTTTGATTTTGAGCAATACGTATCTTGTCAAATTCAACTGAAGTAGTCAGGTATGCCAGGGGTTCAATAAGTCGTTTAACTTCCTGAACCTTAGGATAGTAATCGCCAAAATTATACAGGGTTACTCCTTCAGCCCGGGTAGTATCCAGTTGAAAATGATAGATACCTTCATAATTAAGCTGATAGGAGATTCCTTTCGTAAATGGCAGTATCCACAAACTGTCGGCATACTCCAGGAATTCCTTTTCACGGGTCAGCGAGAAAGATGGTTTGGGCAGGGGGATCTCTTTTCCGTAGTAACGGACAAAAACCGTGTCGTATTGGTCTCCGGTATGAGTGAGGTTGAAAAGGGAATTACCAATAACGTAAGGCTGAAAAACAGGGATATTCTCATCGGGAGCTGTTACCAGGAAGTTCTGTTCAGAGAGACCAGTTGATTTGTCAATATAAAAATAATGCAGGTTTTCTTCATTTCTCACCAGGTCCCTGGTAAGAATCATCAGCTGGTATCGTTTCCCAAACCCGGTTGGCATTGAAATCTGCGTAATGAATCGCTTATCGGCATTTTCACGTGTAAAAGTATAGGTAATCCTGCCTGAATCCGCTATTTCCGGCTTCTCAGGGTTGGTTATATCATGCAGGATATAATCGAGGCGTACCCGGCCCAGCAGTTTATTGGGTTCAATGGTGCCAGAATACAGGAGCTCAGAAGGGAAAATTTTTATCAGCAGCAGGGATGTTGCTGATGAATTGTGATAAATGGTGAATGAAGGGTGAAGTCTTGTATTTACCGGATTGTACATATTGGACAAATTAACCACACCCGGCTTAACAGCTGATTTGGGTGAAAAGCATGCAACTGGTAAAAATAAAAACCACAACAGATTAATTAAGCTATGCTTCATGAATATCCGGTTAATGCATCTGGTTGATAAAATTACTCAAATTCTTTTATTTTTAAGATGCCCAAGTTCGGTATGAAGCTGTTCCCATACCGACATTTGCTGCATTAATTCAAGCTTCAGCTGATCGTAACTCTGATAGAAGCCAGGCTTCTTAATGCTTTCGGGATCAACTGAAGGATCTGCAATTTTACTTTCGAACAGGCCTATTTCCTTTTCGAGGGTATCAATCGTCAATTCAACCCTGGCAATCCTGTTTTCGAGTTTACGTAATTCACGATCAAATTCCTTCTTGTCAATAAAGGCCTGCTTATTTGCCGATGCCTCATTCTCCGGCTCATTCAAGGTTACAACTACTTTCTTCTCGAGTTCAGACAGGGAAGCTATCTTTTTTCTATGCAGAAAATCAAAAATCCCTCCGAGGTGTTCTTTTATTTTCTTTTGTCTGAATTCAAACACTTTGGTAACCAATCCGTCGAGAAACTCACGATCGTGAGAAACAACAATAAGTGTGCCATCATAACTTAACAATGCCTTCTTCAGGATATCCTTGGAACGCATATCCAGATGATTTGTCGGTTCATCCAGAACCAGAAGGTTACAGGGTTCAAGAAGAAGCCTGGCCATTGCCAGGCGGGAGCGCTCACCTCCCGACAGAATCCTGACTTTTTTATCCACATCCTCACCACTAAATAAAAATGCACCAAGGATATCCCTGATTTTTGTTCTGATTTCTCCAGCGGCCACTTCGTCGAGCGTTTCAAGCACGGTATTGCTTTCATCCAGCAATTCATCCTGATTTTGTGCAAAATATCCGATCTTTACATTATGTCCCAGCTTTACCTGTCCGTCATACGGAAGCTCTCCTCTTATTATCTTTGTCAGTGTGGTTTTCCCTTCACCATTCCTTCCTACAAAAGCCACTTTTTCTGACCTGTGAATGGTAATATCACAATGATCCAGAACTTTGTGAAAATCGTAACTCATTGACAATCCACGTGCTTCCAGAACCAACGTTCCGGAACGGGGAGAAGGTGGAAATTTGATATTAATGGATGAGATATCTTCCTCATCGATTTCAATAATATCGAGTTTATCCAGCATCTTAATCCTTGACTGCACCTGAACTGCCTTAGTGGCCTTATACCTGAATCGCTCAATGAATTCACGGGTGTTGTCGATTAATTTCCGTTGATTTCTGTAAGCTGCCGTTTGCTGTTCCCTTCTTTCCTTACGTAAGATCACATATTTGGAATAAGGAACCCTGTAATCATATAACCTGCCCAGGGAAATCTCCACCGTGCGGTTAGTTACCCTATCCAGGAATACCCGGTCATGTGAGATCAATACCACGGCACCATGGTAGTCATGTAAAAACTCTTCCAGCCATTGGATTGAGTCAATGTCAAGGTGGTTGGTTGGCTCATCCAGCAGCACCACATCAGGGGACTTCAGCAGTATTTTCGCCAGTTCAATCCGCATTCTCCAGCCTCCGCTGAATTCACGGGTATGTCTTTTAAAGTCGTTACGGTCAAATCCTAAACCCATGAGCACCTGTTCAATTTTCTGATCACGGTTACTTCCTTCGAGTAAATGGAATCGTTCTGTTTTTTCCGACAACTGTCCAATCAGGTCGATATACTCCGGTGATTCATAATCAGTGCGTGTACTGATCAGGTGAGTTAAGTTCGTAATTTCACTTTCAAGGTTCAAAATCTCATGAAAAGCACTGCCAGCCTCATCGAAAAGGGTCTTATCATCAACCAGTACCATTTGCTGGGGTAGATATCCCAGCCGGATTCCCGGGGGAACCACCACCTTTCCCTCATCGGGTGGTTGTATACCCATAAACACTTTCAGCAGGGTTGTTTTACCCGCACCGTTACGACCAACCAATCCAATTTTGTCCCGGCTGTTGATCAGAAAGGAAATATTTCTGAATAAGTCATAACCACCGAAAGAAACACTTATCTGTTCAATGGAGATCATAGTTTCGGAAATACTGGATGTTTGGGATCGGCTAATGAGCCAATTATCACGTTTTTGAAATAAAACATTAGAATATCCACATAAGAATATCCTACCCGTGCCATCTCCATGGCTCCTTCCTGGCATAAACCCAGTCCGTGACCATAACCGTGTCCATGGAAAGTAACCGTATCGTTTCTATTTTCAATATAAAAAAACGAAGATTTCAGCTTCAGGTCTTTACGGACCTCGGTAAGCGGAATTTTCCTGTTTTCAGTATCGAGGTATTTCTGTCGGCCTGCCTGAGCTCCAGTCATGAGATGTCCGGAACCGGCAAAATGGCCCTTCCTTTCCAGATAAGCGTTCCATTCCTGGGATGAAATGGCCTTGCTCCAGTTCCTGTGCTGCGATTTATCGCAAAAAGGATCTTTAACCGGGACAAGGTAAGGAAGTTCCATGTTCCATTCAACAGAGGAGCGGCCCGTAATTCCACCACAACTGGCATGATAAGCTGTAATAACCGGTTCACCGTTTGTGTCAACCAGTATCTGGCCTTGTGTTAACAGTGCAGCAGTATAGATTTGTGTATTCCTCCGGCTTTTCCCGTTGAAAACCTGGCAATGTGTATTATCACACAGGTTAAAACCCTGATGAGCGTGTCGGTGGAAGTTCTTGACTGCAAAAGTACGGGTAATTACCGACTGAGCCTTGTAATATTCAGGCATTGCAGAGATACCGCTTTCTGCCTCCACCGTACCAGGGATATATTTTTCCAGTCTTAAACGGTTGACGAGCCGGACTTTACCATTAGTGATGGTTATTGAAAGGTAATCCTCCGATTCTTTGGGTGGGAGAGAAGGAAATACAGGTTTGATCTGGAACACGTTATTGCCGGAAGCACCGGTGAACTCCAGATTGTTGAATTCGCCATATGATTGCAGCGTGTCATGTACAGCCAGCCCTGAAACTGTTTGTTCAATATGGAACATCGAACCCCTTCGGATAACAGCTATCTGCCGGCCATTCCCGGACATGATGTACTCTCCCTCAATCGTGGAGAACACAACAGATTGAATGTCAGTACCATAAAATAAGCCAATCTGAATATCCTGTGCCTCAAGCAATAGACTTGAGTGGTAAACAAGAATAATAACCGTGAAGATTTTCCGGTAACACATCGAACAATCAGTTTGAATTAATAAACCTGTAGATTCCTTCGGCAACACGATCTGCCACGCCGGGTTTGCCCAGCTTCTTCCGTAACAGATCATAGTTGAACATCATGGTGTCGCGGTATCCCTGGTCGGAAATAAGTCTGTCCAGTTCCTTTCTTATGTCCCGTGCCAGATTCTCCTGCAGAAGTTCCTTAACAACTTCTTTATCAAGAATTAAATTAACCAGAGAGAAGTATTTGACTTTCACGAAGAAACTGCCGATAAAAAAAGTCAGTGGGCTGGTCTTGTATACCACAACCTCAGGGGTTCCCAAAAGTGATGTTTCGAGCGTGGCTGTTCCTGAAGTCACAACCGCCGCCTGAGCATGTTTTAAAAGCCTGTAGGTCTGGTCATATACGATTTTGGCCCCGGTATTCCTGAGGTATTTTTCGTAGAAGGCAGGTTTAATAGATGGTGCTCCGGCAACAACAAATTGATGATCGGGAAAATAAGGCATTACAGCGAGCATTTCAGGTAACAGATTATCAATTTCCTGTTTTCTGCTGCCGGCCAGCAGAGCAATAACCGGTTTGTCACTTAGATTGTTTTTGCCCAGAAAATCGGGTTCATACCGGTAGTTTTTTTCAAAGGCTGCTATACTGTCGAGAACCGGATTTCCGTAATACTCCGATTCCACCTTATGTTCTTTATAAAAGTCAACTTCAAAAGGCAGGATCACAAACATTCTGTTGACACATTGCCTCACGGTTTTGACCCGCCATTTTGCCCACGCCCAAAGTTTAGGGGAAATGTAATAAACTACCCTGATATTATTCTTCGCGGCAAACCGTGCCATCGGAAGGTTGAAACCTGAATAGTCTACCAGTATCAGGATGTCCGGTTTACAGTTCAGTATGTCCTGTCGGCAAAGCCCTTTGTTTCTTCGAATGGTTGAATATTTTCTCACAACTTCAATTCCCCCCATAAGGGCCATTTCGCGATAATGTATATACAGCAATGCTCCTGCAGCTTTCATCATATCACCGCCGAAGCACCTGAATTCAGCTTCTCTGTCAATTTTTTTTAATGCCCGGATGAGATTGGCAGCATGCATATCGCCCGAAGCTTCACCCGCAATGAGGTAGTACTTCATATCACACTGAAAATAAGCTTTATGGCAAAGATGAGAATCGTTAAAACCACCGTAGTTCCAAGTACTCCCTTTGAGGCCTGCATCCAGTTTAGACCGTTGAAGATAAAGAACAATAAGAGATTCGGAAGAATACAATGGCTGATAATAACAGGAATGATATTCCCGATCACCAGGTGATTTGAAAAAAGAGTAAAACTAACATCCTGCACCTTGGTGTAATACATAATAAAATAGACTATCACAGGTAATAATATACCGCTGGTGATTCCTGTGGCCAAGGTATTCAGTTTATGCTTCCGATGAGATTCCTGTTGGTTCAAAGTTCCAGTTATTAAGTGTTTTCAGGGTTTCGTGACAGGTAAGATCTGTCTGCAGCGGCACAATGGAAACATAATGCTTGTCCAGGGCCCATTCATCTGTATCTGTTGCATCGGGCTCGGTGTTGTGGAAATAACCCGTGAGCCAGAAATAATGTTTTCCGGCAGGGTCGGTCCGTTTATCAAATTCTTCCCGCCAATATCCTTTATTTTGCCGGCAAACCTTTATTCCTGCTATCTTTTCCCGTTCCAGGTCTGGAATATTTACATTCAGGCATACCGTTCCGGGTAGTCCTTTCCGCAGTACTTCCCGGGTTATAACATCAACATAAAACATGGCAGCTGTAAAATCGGCATTATGGTCCACATTGAGCAATGAAAAACCAATTGAGGTGATTTCATTTATGCATCCTTCAAGTGCTGCCCCCATGGTACCTGAATAAAAAACGCTAGTTGAAGCGTTGGAACCGTGATTGATTCCCGAGACCAGAAGATCGGGCTTGTCAGTTAACAAATGATTAAATGCCATTTTAACACAATCAACAGGTGTTCCATAGCATTTGTAAATCAGCAGATCTTTATCTTCGGTAACTTTTGTGATCCGTAACGGTACCTTAACGGTAATAGCATGTGACATACCTGATTGAGGATCAGCCGGAGCAACCACCACTACCTTTCCGAGAGGCCGTACCACTTCAATCAGTGCCTTCAGGCCCTTGGCTTCTAATCCATCATCATTGGTTACTAAGATTAACGGTTTTTTCCTGCTATATGTCATGGTATTTTAGTAAAGTGCAAAGATACAATTTTAAGTGATGAAGTAATGAGGTGATGAAGTAATGAGGTGATGAAGCGATGAGATGAGGAGGTATCCTCAAAATGATTATTTTTGTTTTTTCACGGCTTATAAATTCTATTATTGTCCCATGAATATTTCCTACAGTTGGCTGAAGCAATACATCGACATAAACCTTAGTGCCGCTGAATTAGCTAAAGTACTTACCAGTATAGGTCTTGAGGTAGAGGCAGTTGAATCGGTTGAAAAAATCAGGGGGGGGCTTGAGGGATTCGTAATCGGTGAGGTGAAGACTTGTGAGAGGCATCCTGATGCGGACAAATTATTTGTCACAACTGTTGATACCGGACAGGATAATGTGTTGAATATCGTTTGCGGTGCACCAAATGTCGCTGCAGGTCAACGTGTGGTTGTTGCCACAGCTGGTGTTACTATTTATAAGGGCGAGGAAAGTTTTCAGATTAAAAGGACAAAGATCCGCGGCATCATTTCAGAAGGTATGATTTGTGCAGAGGATGAGATCGGATTGGGAGATAGTCACGACAGTATTATGGTTTTGCCGGCAGATGCACAGGTTGGAATACCGGCCAGAACTTACTTTAAGGTTGATCCGGAAACCATGTTCGTAATCGGACTAACACCCAATCGCATAGACAGTGCCTCACATTATGGTGTGGCAAGAGATCTGGCGGCTTATTTGCGGAAAAACCATGATGTTGAACTTAAAAAGCCGGAAATATCATCTTTTAAGACTGACAATGAGAATTATACGGTAGATGTAATCATTGAAAACAGCAAATCCTGTCCGCGCTATGCAGGTGTGAGTGTGAGCGGTGTTACCGTTGGCAATTCACCTTTGTGGTTACAGGACCGTCTTCGTTCGGTTGGCATGAATCCGATCAACAATGTTGTGGACGTTACAAATTTTGTATTGCATGAGCTTGGGCAACCCTTGCATGCCTTTGATGCCGATGAATTAAACAAGCGTAAGATCATAGTAAAAAACCTTCCTGAAGGAACTTCTTTTATCACGCTGGATAATGTACAGCGGAATCTATCTGCTGATGACCTGATGATATGTGACGGTGAGGGGCCAGTGGCAATAGGGGGTATTTTTGGCGGATTGCATTCGGGTGTGACCGAAAAGACACGGAATATATTTATTGAAAGTGCTTATTTCGATCCCGTATCGGTACGGCGTACCTCGAGACGCCATGGTATTAATACCGATGCTTCTTTTCGTTTTGAACGGGGTGTTGATCCCGAGATGACCCTGGTAGCGCTTAAACGCTGTGCACTACTTATTAGGGAAGTGGCAGGAGGTTCCATTTCTTCACAGATTGTTGATGTATATCCTGAACCCATAAGGCCTGCCAAGGTTACAGTGTCTTTCATTAATATTGACAGGCTTATCGGGAAAAAGATTGACCACTCGATGATTAGATCAATATTGACTTCCCTTGAATTCAAGTTGTTATCGCAAGATGAAACCCGACTTGCGCTTCTGGTTCCGCCATACCGGGTGGATGTAACCCGTGAGGCTGACGTAATTGAGGAAATTCTTCGGATTTACGGATATAACAATGTTGAAGTGCCGGAAGCAATCTTGTCAAGTCTGTCTTACACCAATAAACCTGACAATGAAAAACTGGTGGATCTGATTTCAGAATATCTTACCAGTTGCGGCTTTTATGAAATAATGTGTAACTCGCTTACTCCGTCGGCCTATTACAATAATCTGACCTCCTGTCCGCCGGAAAGGCTGGTACGACTCATGAATCCACTGAGCAATGAGCTGAATGCCATGCGACAGACCTTGCTTTTCGGTGGACTGGAAACCATACAATACAATACCAACAGGCAGCGGTCGGATCTCAGACTTTATGAGTTTGGCAATTGTTATTTCTTTGATGGAAGCCGGGGCAACAATGATCCACTGGATAAATACGGGGAGAAATTTCATCTGGCCATTTTTGTTACCGGGAAGAAGTACGAACCTAACTGGATTTCTGCAGGAACTTCCACCGGAGTTTATGAGATCAAAGCATATCTTCAGAATATTTTTGTCCGTTTAGGCATTAACCAGGATAAGATGGAGGTAAATGCCGTGACCGGTAAAAGTGATTTATATACAGACGGATTGGAATTCCGGCTGAATAATATCGTAATTGCTGAACTGGCCATCATTAAACATGACGTTTTGCAGAAATTTGATATTCACAATGAAGTATACTTTGCGCAGGTTTTTTGGGAGGATCTGCTCAAGATAAGGGGTGATCTTCATGTCAGCTATGTTGAAATTCCACGTTATCCTGAGGTAAGGCGTGACCTGGCACTTCTGCTGGACAAACAGCTTACCTTTGCCCAGATCAGGGATCTGGCATTCAGAACCGAGCGTAACCTGTTGGTTAAAGTCGATCTTTTTGACGTTTATGAGGGAGAGCAGGTACCGGATGGAAAAAAGTCCTATGCGGTGAGCTTCATCCTGCAGGATCGACAGGCTACGCTCACTGATGAACGGATTGACCGCATTATGAAAAGAATGATGGATGCTTATGTTAAGGAACTGGGCGCTGTAATCCGTCAGTAATGGATAGAATTGAACTGATCAGAGGGGATATTACCAGGATTACTGCGGATGCTGTTGTGAATGCAGCCAATACATCCTTGCTTGGCGGCGGAGGTGTTGATGGAGCCATACACAGGGCTGCCGGACCGCAACTGCTTGAAGAATGCAGATCCTTAAAAGGCTGTAAAACAGGTGAAGCCAAGATAACCAGGGGTTTTAATCTTCCTGCCCGGTATGTAATACATACGGTTGGTCCGGTATGGCATGGCGGAAACCGCCATGAATCTGATCTGTTAACATCATGCTATCAAAACAGCCTTTCATTGGCTGCAACCTATCAGTTAAAAACCATTGCGTTCCCGAATATCAGTACCGGTGTTTATGGCTATCCCAAACACGATGCTGCAACTGTTGCCGTTTCTGCAGTTAAGGCTTGGCTATTGGTCCATCAGGAATTTGAAAAAGTAATTTTTGTCGTTTTCGATGAAGAAAACTACCATATTTATAAAGAAATCCTGGAATAATGATTTTGCGGCCATCCTGGTTGCATGTATTATTCTGATAATGAATAGTACGGCAGTATTTGCTCAACCAGAGGAATCAGATACAAGAATTCTGAAGAAGCATGTCGCCCCTGTAAAAGCAGCAGCTATAAGTCCTGACGGGAAAATACTGGCCACCGGCGGAGAGGATAAGATGATTTATTTCTGGGATATTCAGTCGGGTGAACTTACCGGCAGCATTGAAAACTACTTTGCCATCAGGGCGCTCCAGTTTGCTGATAATGACAATATCCTTGCTGCATGTGGACCCGATGTAAAACTTATGGACAAATCAGGAAAGCTTATCCGGACTTTTGGAGGATATACAACAGACATCTGGAGCCTTAGCTATCATGAGGCTTCACACAGGCTATCTGCAGGTTCGTATTCAAAATCGATAAGAGTATGGGATATTAATTCTGGCAAAACAGTACTTACGCTTGAAGGACATGAAAAAAGCTGTCTGCCGGTCAGCTTAAGTCCATCCGGTGAACTCATTGCCAGCGGATCACTGGATAAATCTGTCCGTTTATGGGATGTCAAAACCGGCAACCAGAAAAACAAGCATGAATTGCACTCAGAGAATATCTTTGCCATCGATTTCCATCCGTCAGGCAGGTATGTTGCTTCTGCATCAGCCGACAAGACCATACGTCTGTGGAACGTCAACACTGGAAATTTCTTTAAGACTTATGTCGGCCATACCGGAGCCATTTTAGATATCTGTTTCAGTGCTGACGGAAACCATCTGATAAGCTGTTCTGCAGATCATACCGTAATACTGTGGGAGACAGCCACCGGAAATAAGCTGTACTGCTTTACCGGACATGAAGATATGGTAAATGCGGTTCTTTTTGGTCCTGACGGTAAATATTTTGTTTCGGTTTCCGACGACCGTACCATACGGATTTGGCCCCTCCACAGGCGATGTTTTGTTGAGTTTTACCATCAACAGGAAATTGAGGAGGCCATAGCCGCCTCTCAACTGTTTGATGTGCGCAGAAGCGGTGAAACGCGACAGGAATATCTCATCCGGGAAAAACAGGCCAAAGCATTTCTGAATAACCTGTACGAAGAATACTACAATAAGTATGTTGAGAGAATCAACCGGCTTTCCCTGGAGGATATAAACAAAAAATGATTTCATCATGAAAAAAACCAAGCGGATTGGATTGGTGGCCCATGATAACCGTAAAAAGGACCTTTTGGAATGGGTCGACTGGAACTGGGAATTATTATCAAAGCACGAACTGATATGCACCGGTACCACAGGTGCACTGATTGAAAAGCTACTTCAACAGAAATTAAAAGATGAAGGCGGGAATAAGACCAGGTTGAAGAAACTTAAATCAGGTCCGCTGGGAGGTGACCAGCAGCTTGGAGCCATGATTGCCGAGGGTAAGATTGATATGCTGATTTTTCTATGGGATCCTATGATGCCACAGCCGCACGAAGTGGATGTCAAGGCCCTGCTGCGTATAACGGTATTGTACAATTTACCGACCGCCTGCAACAGGGCATCAGCCGATTACATGATTTCATCCAGTCTTTTGCAATCGGAATACTTGCCGATTATCAGTGATTTTTCGGAATATTCGGCCAGGAAGATTGATTTGTAGAATGCAAATTACTTCAATGCAGCCAGGGCGTCTTTCATCCTTTTCATGGCGTCAACCAGTTTTTCGTCAGATGTGGCAAATGAAATCCTGATGCAGGAATTATCACCGAAAGCATCGCCCGGCACAGTGGCTATATGAGCGTGCTCGAGCAGGTAGAGACAAAGGTCGGAAGAATTTTTAATGACCGTTCCGTTGAAAGACTTACCATAGTATGTATCAACTTTCGGAAAAACATAGAACGCCCCATCAGGATCATACACCTGAACAGCAGGGATATTGCGAACCAGTTTTACTACGAGGTCCTTCCTGCGTTTGAAGGCCATATTCATTTCGCTCACACACGACTGGTCGCCTGTAAGCGCAGCTGTCGCGGCCTTCTGCGATATGGTGGTGGCTCCGGTGGTGGTTTGTCCCTGCAGCTTATCACAGGCTTTCACAAGCCACAGGGGAGCGGCAAGATAACCGATCCTCCAGCCTGTCATGGCATAAGCTTTGGACACCCCGTTTATCAGGATGGTGCGGTCCTTCATATCGGCAAACTGTGCGATGGTTTCATGGCCTCCGATGAAGTTGATGTGTTCATAAATTTCATCTGAGATCACCATGATCCGCGGGAACTTTGCCAGCACATCGGCAATGGCGCGTAATTCCTGCTTTGAATACACCGCTCCGGTAGGGTTTGAAGGTGAACATAGCAGCAATGCCTTTGTCTTTGGTGTAATGGCCGATTCAAGCTGCCGTGGAGTAATTTTGAAATTATCTTTAAAATCAGCATTAATCACTACGGGATTACCTTCACACAGTTTCACCTGTTCAAGGTAGCTAACCCAGTAGGGGGCGGGGATTATTACCTCGTCACCCTTATCGATAAGTGACATCATGGCATTGGCGAGGGAGTGCTTGGCTCCGCATGATACAATGATCTGGTCGGGTGAATAGTCAAGGTTGTTCTCCCGTTTAAATTTTTCCACTATAGCCTTTTTCAGATCAGGATAGCCGGCAACCGGCGGATAAAATGAAAAGTTATCATCAATTGCTTTTTTGGCTGCTGCCTTGATATGGTCGGGAGTGAAAAAATCGGGTTCACCAACACTCAGGTTAATCACGTTTATACCTTTAGCCTGTAGATCACGACTCTTCTGATTCATGGCAATAGTGGCTGAAGGTGACAGGCTGTTGACGCGGTTAGAGATACTTTCCATTCCGATTAGTTGTTAATTATTAGTTAATGGTTGATAGATGATAGTTGATAGTGAATTACAGGCGTAAAAATAAACTATTCGGCATAAAATCATTAATATTACCTGATGATATTTTTTCAGAATTTATAAGTATGGATACACTACTGGAAATCTTAAAATACCTGCTTCCTTCTCTCGTGGTTTTTGCCACAACTTTTTATCTGGTAAAGAAATACTTCGACATGGAGGAAAAAAAACGGCGGCATCAGGCATTCCTGAACAACCAGAACATGATCACACCGGTGCGGCTGCAGGCTTATGAGAGGGTAGTGCTTTTTCTGGAAAGAATCACACCGGAAAGTCTGATCATGCGGGTTAACAAGACAGGATATACCTGCCTGCAGTTACAGTCGGAACTTCTGCAGGCCATCCGGTCGGAATTCGAGCATAATTTATCGCAACAAATCTATATTACACAGGGTGCCTGGGAAATGGTAAAGATTGCACGGGGTCGGACCATACAGATGATTAATTCCATAGCTGACAAGCTTCCCAAAGAATCTCCTGCGATTAACCTCAGTAAGGCCATACTGGAATCGATGGTGGATGAAGAAAAAACGCCGACTGCGGATGCTATTGCGTTTATTAAAAAGGAAATCAACCAGCTTTTTTGAAGTGATTAAGTAATGAGGTGATTAAGTGGCTTTACATCATCACCTCATTACTTCATAACTTCATCACTTCATTACAGTAATTCAATGCTCCTTCTCACAAACCTGTTCAGGTCCTCACCTTTCAGCATATTGTTCGAAAGGAGGGCGATGTCGACTAATTGCCGGACGACCTTATGATCTTTGCCGAATTTTTTCAGCAATTCCTCGCGTTTAGTCTGAAATTCCCTGACCTTGTTATCTTGTTCGGTTATTCTGTCTTTGTCGGCCTGGACAATTTCTTCCTCTTTCTTGTCCTTGTTTGCTTTTTCAAGCTCAGCCTTGTTGTCCAGTATGGGTTTTAATTTCTCACTGATTTTATCCAGCTCTTTGCGGCATTTTTTTTCCTTATCGTCATGAATCCTTGATATCAGTGGATGATTGGCGTTTATTACGACGTTATATTGGTTGGGCATTTCACCGTAAAAGTTCATTGGTCCGCCGATAGCCGACATATCCTTCATCCTTCGCATGAACTCCATCTGGGTTATCAGAACAGGCTGATCGGTTTCATCAAGGCTTTCAAAAACAATCGAATAGTTTGCTTTGTCGTCAGGAAACAGTCCATTGAAAACCGGTTTTAAATCATTTTGCTGTTCGGTTGTTAGTTTGGACTCCCGGATTTCGTCCTTCAGAATGAGTTTGTCAATCACATCACTGTCCACCCGTACAAAGTGTGAATCTTTAAACTTGGTTTCGAGCTGATTGATAAAATGCATATCGAGATGACCGTCCATCAGAAGAACGTCATAGCCTTTTCCCCTGGCGGCTTCAATATAGCTGAACTGGCTTTCCTTATTGGTTGTGTACAGGTATATCAGGGTCTTATTCTTATCTTTCTGATTTTCCTTTATCAGCTTTTCATATTCTTCAAAGGTGAAGTAATTATTTTCCGTATTTTTCAGAAGGGCGAATTTCGAAGCCGGTTCATAGAACTTTTCTTCAGAGATCATACCATATTCAATAAAGAGTTTCAGATCGTCCCATTTCTTTTCGAATTGTTCACGGTCGTTCTTAAAAATATCCTGGAGCCTGTCGGCCACCTTTTTAGTAATGTGACTTGAGATCTTTTTTACATTGGAATCACTCTGGAGGTAGCTACGTGACACATTCAGCGGAATGTCAGGTGAGTCAATGACACCATGCAGCAGGGTAAGGAACTCGGGAACAATTCCTTCCACCGAATCGGTTACAAACACCTGGTTACAAAACAGCTGAATTTTGTTTTTCTGGATGTCAAAATTGCTTTTGATCTTTGGGAAGTATAAAATTCCGGTAAGGTTAAACGGATAATCCACATTGAGATGGATGTTGAAAAGCGGTTCCTCTGCCACAGGATACAATTCCCTGTAAAAAGCCTTATAGTCCTCATCTTTGATATCGGTAGGCTTTTTTGTCCACAATGGCGATGTGTTGTTGATAATTTTGTCCTCATCAAGTTCAACTGATTTGCCATCCTTCCATTCGGTTTTTTTCCCAAAACCAATGGATACCGGCAGGAATCTGCAATATTTGCGGAGGATATCACTGATCCGGTTTTCTTCAAGAAATTCTTCCGATTCTTTATCCAGGTGCAGGATAATATCCGTACCTCTTTCAACCTTTTCGCATTCTTCAAGAGTATAGTCGGGTGTGCCGTCGCATACCCATTTAACAGCTTTTGCTTCTTCCTGGAACGATCGGGTAATCACCTCCACCTTTTCCGAAACCATGAAGATGGAATAGAAACCCAGACCGAAATGGCCGATTAGGTTATTTGCCTGGTTTTTATACTTTGCCAGGAAGTCCTCGGCACTTGAAAAGGCAATCTGGTTAATATATTTATCCACTTCCTCGGCAGTCATGCCAATGCCCTGGTCAGAGACGGTAAGGGTCTTTTTCTTTGCATCCAGGCTGATCCGGATAGTCAGGTCACCAAGTTCTCCCTTAAAATCGCCCATGTTGGCAAGGGTTTTCAGCTTATGCGTGGCATCAACAGCATTGGAAACCAATTCTCTCAGAAAGATCTCATGATCGGAATAAAGGAATTTTTTAATAATAGGGAAGATGTTTTCGGTGGTTACGCCGATTTTTCCTTTTTGCATAGTTATATTTTTTAATTCAACATTTTTTTCCAGTTACCGGACAATAGCAAAGATTATACCGGGCGTAAAACCTGTCAATACGTCACAGGGGATTTTGCTATAATGTCATTTTCAATAATAATGATCAAATTTTCTCTCGCAGATTACGCAGATTGCGCAGATTACGCAGTGTTCTGATCATCAAAATCTGCAAAATCAGCAAGAAATAACACACCCAAATCTCATGCCCCAATCCCGCTCCTTACTCCATACTCCTTACTCCTTACTCCTTACTGTTCCTGACGTTGATATTTTCAACGCTTTCCCATATACCCTTTTCAAACCTGAGGCCGTCATATGAAAAATCAGGGCCGTAGAACTGGTAATTGCCTGTATAGGAGGGCTTAATAGGAGACAGGTGGTCATACACAATCATTTTCAGGTCATTATTCCAGGTAAGGCTCATGATTGCCTTGGCTGAATAGGTAAAAAGAATTCTGGACTGATATTGTTTTTGAAACCGGAATACAGGTTTTCCGAAAGCTGGTTCGTACTGCTCATTGAACCAAAGGATATCTATGATTTTCTGGCTGGTAAAAAAGTCTTCCGGATTAAATCCAAGCATTGTATAGCAGGCAACTCCTTCAATTCTTATCTCCACGATCTCATAATATAAAGCTCCGTACCAGTTATCGACATTAAGCACAGCATGGGCCGGGTCGGTAATGTTTGACCTGTTGTCGGTTAACCGGTAAAGCTTTATTTCTTCTTTCTGACCGGTTTTATATTGAATAAATCCGTAATACTTATTGTTTCCGCCGGAAAGCGGAGAATTCCAGGTGTAAATTCTGAGCTTTTGGTCCGCTGAAGTTATTTTACCCAGTGACCTGAGCAGATCAAACGGATAGTCGAATGAACCGGGCAAATGCAGGGCACTGTCAAGGAAAGCATTGATGGTGTCGGCAATCAGTGATTTCTCCTTATAGGCAGGATGCTGAGAGAGTAAAGCAAAAAGGTTTTGCAACCGGATTTCTGATTGGGGCAAGGTAAGGTAAACAGGTTCTGTCGCCCTGACAGGAATGATAAGCCAAAAAAGTAAAAGCAATTGCATGAACCCTTTCATGACATGGTGTGTCTGAAGATTATTAAACTTACGGGGGGCCAGCAGATTATAACTGGTGAGTTTATTTTATGATCAGGTTAATGTCCTTAAGCAGTTTGTCTTTATATGATTTTCCAATCGGAATGGATTTGGATCCATCCTGAGTCTTGATAATCACTGAATTATCCTCAATAATATTAATACGGCTGGTATTAACGATGAAAGATCTGTGTACGCGTGAAAATCTATTGGAAGGCAATTTTGTTTCCACGGCCTTCATGGTGAAGTGGATGGTGAATTTCTCATGAAAAGTATTGAAGATTACGTAATTCTCCAGAGCTTCCACCCACAGAATGTCTTCATATTTGAGCCGTACCAGCGCAGAATTCTTTTTAATAAAGATCTCATTTTCTTTGGAGTCGACCTTGTTTTTAAACCTGACATTGGCTTTATTGATGGCCTTGAAAAAGCGGCTGTAGGATATGGGTTTGAGCAGGTAATCCGTTACATCATAATTAAATGCATCAAGTGCATACTTTTCTTTTGATGAAATGATAATGATCTGTGGAGGATTGGTGAGGGTTTCCAGGAAATCGATTCCGCTCATTTCCGGCATTTCAATGTCAAGAAAGATCATATCGATATCCTCTTCTCCGTTGAACGCATTAATAGCATCCACGGCATTTTCATAAGAGGCCAGGAACCTGAGCTGGTCAGTTCGAGAAATGAACTCTTCGATAATCCGTCTGGACATCAGGTCGTCATCTATAATAATGCAATTCATATTTGGGTATTTATGTCGTCAGGTGATGATTTAAGTTCGTTTATAATTGCATCAAATATATGAAAAAAAAGATTGTGATCTGTGAACGCTTTTGAATTAAAAGCATCATTCTTTTTTGCTAATATTCTGAGGGTCAAGGAAAGCTTTAGCAATGCGATCTGCCTTTTTTACCGTGTTCATCAGCCAGGCAAGCAAAATTTGCTGTTTTTCTTCATGGGTCAGCTGCCATAATATGCCGGTATTGCTGCGCAATTTTCCTGACAGATGATGGATAAAGATGGCGGCTGTGACAGAAATATTGAGGCTCTCGGTGAAGCCGACCATGGGTATTTTAACAAATTCGTCGGCAAGCTGCATGGCTAACGGCGATAGTCCTTTCAGTTCTGAACCGAACACCAGGGCAAATTTTCCTTTGTGAAGGTCGAATTCCTCCAAAGTGCAATCCTTTTTGTGAGGTGTTGTGGCCACAATCCGGTAGCCCGAATTTTTCAGGTGATGGATTGCAGCAGGTGTATTTTGGGCTTCCTGGTTATACGTGAACAGATTGATCCATTTTTGTGATCCCAGGGTTATTTCCGGATTGATCCGGTATTCATTATTGTTTTCTATGATGTGAACATCCTGGATGCCGAAACATTCGCATGAACGAAGCACCGCGCTGGCATTATGTGCTTGAAAGATATCTTCAAGCACAACAGTAATGTAACGGGTACGAAGGCCCAGCAGGGCATTGAAAAGCTGAAGGCGCCGGCTGGTGACAAACTGGGAAAGGTGTTCGATAAGTTTTTCGTTCATGGAAGCTCAAAAAAAAAGGGAGCAAAACTGCTCCCTTTAATTCGTTTCGACAGCACTATTTAACAACATTGGCTAAATCGCTACCAGCTTTGAACTTAACAACCTTCTTGGCAGGAATTTTTATTTCCTTGCCCGTTTGGGGATTTCTGCCTGTTCTTGCACTTCTCTTGGAAACTGAGAATGAGCCAAAGCCTACGAGGGCAACACGGTCACCTTTTTTCAGAGCCTGGGTAGTAGCTTTAATGAAAGCATCGAGAGCTTTTTTACCATCAGCTTTGGTTAAACCGGCATTAGCGGCAATGGCATCGATCAATTGTGCTTTGTTCATAACAAAAATTTTTAGGATTAGTAACTTCTCAAATTTGTTATACAAATATAGACTATTTCTATGCTTAAGCAAATTCTGCATCGAAATTTATTCAACAATTTAAAAAAAATGTTAATAACTAACTCAGTATTTAAAGAATTTTCAGAAGAAAATTTAAATAATTGGTTTAAGTCAATTAATATAAATAATTATTAACTAAATATATATAGCAATTAATAAATTAAGTCATTCGGAATTCTTGAACAGGTGCGGAAAAGCGGAAAGTTGTTGAAATTTTTTTCAGCCATAGCAGGGGAAAGAAACATTTTTTGTTAATGAAACCTTATTAAGGAAAAAAATTAATACTTTTGCGCGCCACGGAGGAATGGCAGAGCGGTCGAATGCGGCGGTCTTGAAAACCGTTTTCCGCCTACCGGCGGAACGGGGGTTCGAATCCCTCTTCCTCCGCAAAAGAATTAAAATCCCTTGGCGAAGCCAGGGGATTTTAATTCTTTTGCAGGGATCTCCCGGCACGGGATCACGCAGTAATCCCTGATTTATGAATCTGTTAATCTATTAATGAAATAAAATTAATATGGAACCCATGTAATATGTAAGAATTCAACATTGCTAATTGATTTTCAACCAAAAGGAACCTCCGTGCCTTTCAAGGTCAGACATACTTGGATGATCCCAGTAAGGTTCAATGATTGACATTAACTCATCATCTTCACTAATAAAAAAGATAGGCAACAATGGTTGATATTTTCCATTGGAAGCAAGTAAAAACATCGCTAAGCCATATTGTTCTGAATAAAGGCGTTGGCACATGAAACTCGGGTAATCATATGGCAAATAAATATCATGCAGATGTACTATGACTCCTTTCGGTAAATTTGGCAGAATTTCAAGAAAGAATATCATCGAATCTGAATTTGGGAGGATTCTATGAGAACTATCGACAAACAGAATATCATTCTCCTCCAAATCAAATAGAAATTGGAAGTTGACATTCTCCAATGGTTTATTAATAAGTTTTTCTACAATTTGTAAAACATTAGTTCTAGGATTAGGATCAACAGCAATAACAGAAGTCTTTAAATTGTTTTCCTGAATCGCTTTATGAGCTATTATCGTTGAAAAACCGGAACCGATTTCAATATATCTTTTAGGTTTGTATTTTGATATTATTGTATAAATACCTACCATATCCAATGCAGGAAGAAAGCCATTATTATATACAAGTTGATTTGATTTATGTGCCTCATTGATTTTATCAATACTATGGAATATGTCAAGGTACTGTAAAGTATCGTTAAGTAATTCTTTATAGGATTCACGATTATTATTAATTAAATCATATAAATGGGTATGGGCATGAAAACCATGCCCATACCTTGGTTTAAGATCCACCTTATATTCCAAAAAAATATTCTGATATTTTGGTGAGATTAATCTATATAAATCTTTTAATGACATATAAAAAATATTTATTTAATTCTACTTTGACAGATTAGCGTATTCCTTTGAATACGCATAGTTAATATCTCGTTGTCGTCGTAAGTGACGGGTAATAATCAATTCAAGCATTGCTTCTTCGCTTTGCTTCCT
>Ga0299915_10000216_pt1 | contig 45038 bp, 38 predicted proteins | sample RVTome_13_FD_200263 | JGI IMG/M metagenome (GOLD analysis project Ga0299915, IMG submission 200263) | Soil microbial communities from uranium-contaminated site in the Upper Colorado River Basin, Wyoming, United States - RVT92D227 (version 2) ...
CTGAACCTCTTCCGGGATATCGATCCACCGCTCGGTGCTCACCTCCTGCTTAATAAGCTCCATAGGGAACAAGGGAGCAAGATCCTCCGGACCCATGGGCTTCTTCGTCATGGGGTGCAAATAGGGCAGCATCGGCTCCGGCATATCGGCGAGAACGTTGTACCATTTTGTCGGCATATCCTTCTGGTCAAGAAAAAACATTGATCTCTTCATTCCACCCTCCTTTTGTTTTATTTGTATGTTGGTCTCGGTCCCCTGTAAGGGGCCTTAAACAGTGCATCGTGAACTCAACTCACCTCCTCAACAGACCTTCTCTTGAATAAAGCATCCTCCTTTCTGAACGTTGTACCATTGCTCAACGCCCTGGGACAAGTGCCCACAGCACCAAAAAAGAAGCCATGAACATTTTCAATGCCCATAGCCCTTTATCAATAAAAAAGCCGTGGGCAACCTTGGAGCTGCCCGCAGCCTCAGTCCTTATCTAGGAGCTGGTCAGTGGGCAGGCTCCTCCTTGTTCCACCACCAGCACCACCAAGAAGTTGAAGCGACTATTTCAGACATCGCGCCTCTCTCCTCCGCCGTCTCTATAACAAAACGCCTGAAATATGTCAAGAAAAAAACTTTTAAAAGGCTACCCCGGCAAACCTTTCTTCCATTCCTCGATCCTCTCCCTGCCGTAGACCTCGTCCCAGGCCTTGAGGATCAGATCAAGGGGGAGGTCACTAAAGACGCCGTGATGCCTCACATACTCCACGAATTTTCGATTGTCGGCGTCGTGGGAAGGAAAGGTGGCGTCATTTTTACCATCGAACTCCACCAGGGGATAGCCATGCTCCTGCGATACCTCCTTATCAAAGGAGGGGGTCACCCGCACCCAGCGATCGCCGAGCTGCCATTCCACATAGCCGTGGAAGATAAAGAGGTTGGTCTCCATCAGCTCCGCCACCCGCTCTGATATGAGGTAGTTGCGGATGTCGGCGAAGACTAATCGGGAGGGAATCCCCGCTGCACGCGCCAGGGCGACCAGCAAGACCGCTTTTTGGACGCAATATCCGCTGCCCCGATGTAGAATCGCACTGGCCTTGTAGTGCTCCGGGAGGAAGAAGGGGACATAGAGGTTATACGGTATGGTATCCCGGACGAGATAGAAGAGCCGTCGTGCCTTCTCGTGCACATCCCCGGCGCCGTGGATGGTCTGGGAGGCCAATGCCTTAATCTGAGGGTGGTTACAATCGATGACCTCGGTAGGCTGGAGAAAGGGGTCCATCGGCTTATCCTTTTATTTTCTGGTTGAGCAGGGCCACGGCCTGCGGAAGGACCTCTCCGGTGCCCTCGTGGAAACGCAGGTGAGCGTACTTGTCAAGGGGGGTCTCGCCGCGGTTGATAATCACCAGCTTGGCGCCGGCCCTTAGGGCCTCGACGGGCATGTGGGCTGCAGGTGTGACTACCAGGCTGGAACCAACTGCCACAAAAAGGTCGCATTGCTGCGAGTGGTAAAAGGATTCCGTCAGGTCCTTCTCCGGCAGCGATTGTCCGAAATCCACCACGCTGGAGACAAAGCTTCTCCCGCAGCTGCACCACGATGCACCGGTATCTTTATCCACCTGCCTCCCGCAGTGCGGGCACCTGAGCTTCGTAAGGTTGCCATGGAGCTCTGCCAGCAGCTCCGGACGAATACCGGATTTAAGGTGGAGATTGTCCACGTTTTGGGAGATCAGGAATTTCAGCCTGCCCACATCCTGGAGCGCCTTGATGGCATAGTGGCCGGCATTGGGTTCCGCCTCGGACCAGGGGCGTTGCTGAGGTGGCGGCGGCAGTCCCTTGTCCTTTCTCGTCCAGAGCCCATCAGGCCCCCGGAAATCCGGCAGGCCCGACTCCGTGCTCACCCCGGCGCCGGTAAACACCACCAGATATTTCGACTCATCCAGCCACTGGGCAAGGGTTTCGATCCGCTGTCTTAAATCTTCCGCCATGGCTATACTATATAATCTCCTTGCCTGGAAACGCAAGCGTCTCAGTAAATGAACCTTCTGAAAAAGAAAAACCTTGGCACACATAAGAGAGTGACGGTATAATTTTTGTATTGAATAAACATAGCTCAGGGAGAGAACGATGCGCACATTAGAGCAAATCCCCCTCGCGGGGATCGACGTAGAAGATGCAACCTTCCTCGTCACCTTCCTGCCGGATCTGAAGCCACTCGTGGCCTCTCTCAAGCTGGTGGGCCTGCTGGAGCCTCTTATCCTGCGCGAGAAAGCGGACGGAACGTATCAGATCGTCTGCGGCTTCAAAAGGGCCGAGGCCCTGCGTCACCTTGCTGTGAGCGAGGCAGCGGCCTTTGTCTATCCGCAGGGCGAACTCGATAACCTCCAGGCCCTGGCGCTGACCATAGGGCACAATATTACCCGTCCCCTCAACCTCGTAGAAAAGGCTCAAGCCGTCGAAAAGCTGCTCGATTTCGGTGTTTCTGAAAGGGAGGTGATAGACGGCTATCTCCCCCTCTTTGCCCTTCAGCCCCATATGAGCATGTTAAAACAGGTGAGAGATCTTTTGGCCTTGGAAAGAGGGGTGCGCGAGTACCTGGTACAGGAAGACCTCTCCCTCACTGCCGCAGCCCGCCTCCTCGATCTGGGCCAAGAGGGCCAAAAAGCCATCCTCCCCCTGCTGCTGGCATTGAGACCAGGGGAGAACCGCGTCAAGGAGATCATCTCTTTTCTGCGTGAGATCTCTCTGAGAGACGGCGTGCCCGTGTCTTCCATCCTGACCAGGCAGGATATCGGAGAGCTCCTCGCCGATACGCAAACCCCGCGTCCACAGCGCCTCGAGCAATTGAGGCGGATCGTCAAACAGATGAGATTTCCCCTGCTGACAGCGATGGAGGAGAGATTTGCCGCATACAAACAATCTATCACCCTACCCCCCCAGATCTCCTTTCAGCCGCCCCCCTTTTTTGAGGGCGAGGAGTTCAGGATGGAGCTCAGGTTTAAGGATTTCAAGGAGTTCCGTGAGTTGGTCGCGAGCCTTTGTCTGATCGCGGACGCAGCGGAAGGAGAAACAGACCCCCTGCTGGATCTCAGCCACAGCCGTTGATCTCACGCAGCACTTCTGTTATAGTGAGTGCGATATCGTACGGAGAGGATTAAGGAAGCTATGAAAAAGATCAAGGTCGGGGTTCTGGGCGCCACCGGCATGGTGGGACAGCGTTTTATCCAGCTCCTGGAGGGGCATCCCTGGTTCGAGGTCACCGAGGTCGCCGCCTCGGAGCGCAGTGCCAATCGTCCCTATGGAGAGGTGATGCAGGGAAGGTGGCAGGTGGACGGTGATATCCCTTCCCCTGTGGCCGAGCTGACGGTCAAGGAGTGCACACCGGAGCTGGACTGCCGTCTCTGCTTCTCGGCCCTCGACTCCAGTGTGGCCGGTCCCGTGGAAGAAAAGTTTGCCCAGGCGGGATATGTGGTGAGCAGCAACTCGCGCAATCACCGGATGGATCCCGATGTGCCCCTCTTGATCCCCGAGGTAAATGCCGAGCATCTCGCTATCATCCCGCAACAGAAGGCTCGTTGGGGCTCAGACGGCTATATCATCACCAATCCCAACTGCGCTGCCATCGGCTTGGTCATGGCCCTTGCCCCGCTGCACAAGCGGTTCGGCGTAAATAAGATCGTCGTGACCACCCTCCAGGGCTTGAGCGGCGCGGGTTATCCTGGGGTGCCCTCTCTGGACGTCATCGATAACGTGGTCCCCTTTATCAGCGGCGAGGAACCCAAGGTGGAATCCGAACCCCTCAAGCTACTCGGCAGTCTGAACGGTGGCAAGTTTGTCTTCGCCGATATTCAGATCAGCGCCTCCTGTACCAGGGTGCATGTACTGGACGGCCACCTGGAGAGCGTGAGCATCGGCTTGAAAAAAAAGGCGTCGCCTGCGGACCTGATCGATACCTGGCAGGAATTCGACCCCTTGAGCAGTCATGAACTTCCCTCGGCCCCCTCCCCTGTCATCATATACAGGAAGGAGGATGATCGCCCCCAGCCACGCCGGGATAGGAATGAAGGAAAGGGGATGGCCTGCGTGGTAGGGAGGCTGAGAAAATGCTCCATCCTCGATTACAAATTCTTTGTCCTGAGCCATAACACGATCCGTGGCGCGGCCGGTGCAGCCATCTTGAACGCCGAGTACCTGTACAAGAAAGAGCTGTTATAAGCATGGCATCTAACAAAAGGGCAACAGGGCAGAGGGAAGAGCCCTCATATGCCGAGCAGATCAAGGCCCTCTCCGAGATCAGCAAGGCCATCTCCTCCGACCACTACCTGGAGGACATCCTGCGGCTCATCGTGACCGTCACCGCCAATGTGATGGGCTCCAAGATCTGCTCCCTCTGGTTGCTCAATGAGGAGAAAAAGACCCTCTCCCTGGAGGCTACCCAGAGCATAAGCGAAGAGTACCTCAAAGAACGGGTCCTGCGCCTGGGTGAAGGGATAGTGGGCGGCGTGGCCAAAGAGAAGAAGCCCATGAGGGTCTACAACTGCATCGAGGAACCCCGCTTTAAGGAAAAGGAACTGGCCCGCAAGGAGGGCCTCTGCTCGCTATTGAGTGTCCCCATGGTCGTGCGGGGGAAGGTGATCGGGGTGCTCAACTGCTATACCTCCTACCCGCACCACTACACCGACACCGAGGAGGCTGTCCTCACCACCGTTGCCAATCAGGCCGCCATCTGCATCGAGAACACCGAGCTGATGGTAAAGACCAAGGTGATCCGGGAGGAGCTGGAGACCAGGAAACAGGTGGAGCGGGCCAAGGGCATCTTGATGAAAGAGCTCAAGCTTGACGAAGAAGAGGCCTTCGCGCGCATCAGGAAAAAGAGCATGGACACCCGCCGCTCGATGCGGGAGGTGGCCGAGGCCATCATCCTCGCACACGAGATAGGAACGTAACAATAACGTAGGATTCAAGGGTTCGGGGGTTCTATCCCACCCCTTAATTTAGATTTTATGGAGTGCGGCCGAAGGTGGCCCTTTGGCCAGATCTGCCGCCCTGCGGCACCCCAGCCATAAGAATATCCGAATGGGAGGGGGCCGCAAAGCGGGAGGGTTCTAGCGAAAACCGGGGGTGAGTCTTCAGCTAGAAGTCCCGTCCCACTTTGTATAATGATGCTCCTTTAAATCTTTTAAGGACATCATGCCGCAAAGCGGCAAAATCTGAATGGCGGGATGTCGCAGAGCGACAGGGACACGGTATTGTTTAAGACCATCCTCATCACGAAAGATGCCCAAAAGGGGCGCACGATAGCAGCCGAGCTGGCTGCGCGGAACATTGCCTGCGACCACCTAGCGCCCCATGAAACCGTGGACGAGGAGATGGCTGCCAAGGCCCCTGACCTCGTCATCCTCGCCCTGGAAAATCCCCTCGCTGCCTCTCCCATCATCGAAGCAATAAGGGAGCTGAGGCGGGAAAGACCGATCCCCATTTTGGCCCTCATATCCAAGGATACCCTGAACAAGGGCACAGACATCCTCTTTGCCATAGATGATTTCGTTATCGAACCGAGCGGACTTGAAGAGATCGCCCTCAGGGTTAAAAAGCTCCTCAAGGAGACGTATGCCGTTGACGGCAAAGACGTGATCCGCAACAACGACCTGGTGATCGACCTGGCGCGTCGCGAGGCGACACTCGAAGGCAAGACACTCTCCCTCACCTTCACGGAATACGGGCTCTTGGTATTCCTTGCTGCCAACAGCGGCCGGGTCTTTTCCCGGGAGGCCCTGCTCAATAAAATCTGGGGCTATGATTACTACGGCGGCGACAGAACCGTCGACGTCCATATCCGCAGGCTCCGGGCAAAGATCGAGTGGGGCAAACACTCCTTTATCGAGACGGTACGGGGAGTGGGATACCGCTTTAAGAAAGCCTCCTGACCATTCGTCACCTCCATAAATTTTTCCCCATCCTGTAATATTCCTGTAACAAAAGGTTGCTGTAATATCCGAAAATGGTCCAGAAAGGAGACGCAAATATGCCAAGTGCCAAAGATGCAAAGGAGTATGTGCTCAATGTAGTTAAGGAACAAAAGGTAAAGTTCATCAAATTATGGTTCACCGATATCCTGGGTATCTTGAAGAGCTTTGCCATCACGGCAAATGAGCTCCCCGAGGCCCTCGAGGGAGGAATGGGATTCGATGGCTCGTCCATTGAGGGATATGTCCGCATCGAGGAAAGCGACATGATCGCCATGCCGGACCCGGCGACCTTCCATCTTCTCCCCTGGCGGCCAAAGGAGTATGGGGTGGCCAGGATGTTCTGCGACGTCTTGCGGCCGGAGGGGATGCCCTTTGAAGGCGATCCCCGGTACGTATTAAAAAGGAATCTGAAAAAGGCCACTGATATGGGCTTTACCTACTATGTCGGCCCGGAGCTCGAGTACTTCTATTTCAAGAACTCCGAGGGGACGGAATTTCTGGACAAGGGCGGTTATTTCGATATGACCACCTTGGATATGGCGGTGGATCTGCGCCGGCAGACGGTTCTGCACCTGGAAGAAATGGGGGTAGCAGTGGAATACAGCCATCATGAGGTGGCCTACAGCCAGCATGAGATAGACATGAAATATACCGACGCCCTCTCCATGGGCGATAACGTCATGACCTACAAGTCGGTGGTAAAGCAGGTGGCCCTGGAGAACGGTGTCTACGCCACCTTCATGCCCAAACCCGTCTTCGGCATCAACGGAAGCGGTATGCATGTACACCAGTCGCTTTTCAAGGGGAAGCAAAACGCCTTCTTTGATCCCAAGGACCCCTATCACCTGTCCGCCATAGGCCGTCAATTCATAGCCGGGCTCCTGAGGCACGCCCCGGAGATAACGGCAGTGACCTGTCAGTGGGTGAACTCCTACAAGAGGCTTGTCCCTGGATTCGAGGCCCCGGCTTACATCTCCTGGGGAACCCGGAACCGCTCGGCCCTGGTGCGGGTGCCCCAGTACAAGCCAGGCAAGGAGAATGCCACCCGGGCGGAATTCCGTTGCCCTGATCCCGCCTGCAACCCCTATCTCACCTTCAGCGTGATGCTTGCGGCAGGACTCAAGGGGATCGAGAAGAAGTACGAGCTGCCCCATCCCGTAGAGATGGATGTCTTTCATCTTTCGGAAGAAGAACGTAAAAAAGTGGGGATAGGGACACTCCCCGGCAGCCTGGGTGAAGCCGTAGAGCTCATGGAGCACAGTGAGGTCGCACGCGAGTGCCTGGGCGATCACACCTTTGAAAGCTTTATCAGAAACAAAAAGGCGGAATGGGATGCCTACCGCGCCCAGGTGACCGAGTACGAGATACAACAGTATCTTCCCAGATTGTAATCGCGGTGAAGGCCCTGATATATACCCATCACCCTGATGAAGGAGCTGGTCTGCTGAAAGACATCCTCAGGGAACGGGGATGGGAGGTGAAAGAGGTGAAACTCTGGGAAGGGGAGCCAATACCCGAACCGGGATCCTTTCACCTCCTTATCCTCATGGGGGGGCCGATGAGCGTTCATGATGAAGATGTTCATTCTTTTCTGTCAGGGGAAAAGATCTTTGTGCGCAGGTGGGTCCGCGAGGGAAACCCGATTCTGGGGATATGCCTCGGTGCACAACTCATCGCCGATTGCCTGGGCGCAAGGGTCTATAGGGGCGATAAAGAAGAATTGGGGTGGTATGAAATGACGGTCACTGAAGAGGGTAAAAACGATCCCTTGGTTCGGGGATTCCCCCAACGATTTCCGGCCTTTCAATGGCACAGCGAAACCTTCGATCTCCCCAAAGGCGCTATACTCCTTGCCAGTGCACGGGATTATCCCCATCAGGCCTTTCGCTTCAGAGATCTGACGTACGCCTTCCAGTTCCATCTTGAGGTGACAGAGGAAATGTTACACACATGGCTTTCCGGAAACGGCGTTGGCGGAGACAAAAAAGGGGAGATCAATGCCGTTCAACACCTTCATCTCCCCGTCATACACAGACTATGCAGGAGTTTTATGCAGCCATTTCTTGGTTCGATAGAGCAGCAGACAGCCATGAGGAGTTTAAAGGTTTCTTCAAAAACAGAGCAGCCTTTATAATCCTCTCTTAGAATGTAGCGCAAAGATAAATTATTATAGACACACCGTGGCTGAAAAGATTTATCGCGTATGCAGGAAAAGACAACAAGCTCACAATGGGGTATCACCATGAACATGGAGGTAATACCAGAAGCCCATGAGATGCTCGCTTATCTGTTACATCATAAAAATCAGATGAGTGAATGGGAACAGAACTTTGTCAGCAATATGACCTATTGGCTGAAGGTCAGGAAGAAAGAACCCGATCAGGTTCAGCTGATGATGTTATCGGTGATTTATAACCGGTTAAAGAGTGCGCATTGATACCGATACAAAAAAGCAGTTGCGGGGAAAATGGCAAAAAAATATTTTTCGAGGAGGTGCACTATGGCTTTTAACTGGGGACCACATTTTATCGTTCCCTCTGAAACGCTCAGAGCCTTTTCCGGCAAGGTGCTGCTGAGGGAAAGCTTTGACGAAGATCTGCTAAAAAAAGAATTAAAGGAGCTCGGATACGCCGGCTCACCATTCAGGGCTTCGAATCCATGGTATTACCGAAAAAAAGATGGCGAGACGTGGATTAAAATAGGCGAGTCTGCGGATCGCTCCAGCGACTTTTCCGTACAGTGGGACACGACCCAGCTTAAGAATGGGAAATATGAGGTACTCGGCTCGATGCACGTCTTCGTCAAAAAAGCAGATGATGAGTTTGCCGTCGCCAGGCAGAATATAGTAGACGTGACTATCGAAAATTAATCAGGTGAACAAATCCTCATTGCCCCATCCCCTCATCCTCTAGGGCAGGATGGTTGCATCATCGTGCCCTCAAAAAATGTAAAAAAATCTACAGCTATCTTTAGGACGCCACCCATATCCCTCCACAATACTCAAATCGCAGATCTTCTTTTAAAAAAACAAAATATTTAATTTTTTCTTAACACAATTGCAATACTCATGTAACAAATCGGTGGTGAACTGTCAGCATGATAGTCATAAAAAATTATACGAATGAGGAGGATTGTGCCATGGTCAAGTCGAGCTTGAAAATATTCCGCTTTTACAAAATCGCTTTTTCTCTAGGCCTGGCGATGTTACTGACGGTTTGCCCGGCCTTGGCTCAAGAAAAGACTGCAGAAGAAAAAACTCCTGCAGAAAGGCCTTCATTTAATTTTTCGGTTGATTTTCTGAGCCAGTATGTGTGGCGGGGTTATGCCTTAAGCAATAGGAGCTTGGTAATCCAGCCGTCCATCACTGTCAGCTACAAAGGGTTTTCGGCAAACGTTTGGGGCAACTTTGACACAGACGAGAACAATGAGTTTCGTCCTGACGGCCAGGCCAACTGGAATGAGACCGACCTCACGATATCCTATAGCCATAAAATCTACAAGGTTTTGAGCGCAACAGTGGGAGGCATCTACTATGCCTTGGACAATGCAGATGACTCGTTGGAGGTATACGGCGGTCTTACAGCTGATCTCCCCTGGCTCACTGCCAAGGTTACTGTTTACCGGGAAGTCTTACACTACCCGGGGTGGTGGTTCCAGTTCGACATCTCCAGAAGCTTCCCTCTCCCCTGGTATGAGACAAGTCTGGATCTTGGGGCCGGTTTGATCTTTCAGGTTTCCGATGATGCTGGGGCCTTTCCCGATCCTGGTGACCCACTGCACGCGTTCGCCGGTCCTCTTTCAGGTTACCTATCTGCCGCCTTAAATATCCCGGTGCATAAATATATTACGGTTACACCCAAGTTCGGCTACTGGTTCCCCCTGGGAAATAAAGCGTCAGATTGCATTAGGGGGCTCTCCTGGGATCAGAAAAGTAACCATGTCTATGGCGGCCTTAGTGTTTCTTTCCATTTCTAGTGAAGGAGACGCTCTTCTTTTTTAATATTGTTGTAACAGATCTGCAATATTCCTGTAACATGGGTCTGATACAAAAATTAATGAGTAGACGATAAATTTTAAGAAGGAGGCAAAAGGATATGAATACGGGTGATACTGCTTTTATCTTGATCTCATCGGCCTTGGTCATGCTCATGACACCTGGACTCGCCTTGTTCTACGGCGGCATGACCAGAAACAAAAACATCCTCGGCACCCTGATGCAGAGCTTTATTATGCTGGGCATCATTACGGTGGAGTGGGTGCTCTGGGGATACTCCACGGCATTCGGTCCTGACCACGCAGGCATCATCGGCGGGTTGGACTGGCTCGGCCTCAAGGGGGTCGGGATGGAGCCGAGTACGGTCTATGGACCGACCATACCGCACATGGCCTTTATGGTCTTTCAGTGCATGTTTGCCATTATCACACCGGCCTTGATCACCGGCGCCTTTGCCGAGCGGGTGAAGTTCAGCGCCTTTGTTCTCTTCACCCTTTTATGGGCCACCCTCGTCTACAATCCCCTGGCACACTGGGTCTGGGGCGCCGGCGGGTGGCTCGGCAAGATGGGGGCCATGGACTTCGCCGGAGGGACTGTCGTACACATCAGCTCCGGCATCTCGGCCCTGGCAGCAGCTTTGATCATCGGCAAACGTCGAGGGTATGGAAAGGAGGCCTTTATCCCCCACAATCTACCCATGACCGTCACCGGGGCGGGGCTCCTGTGGTTCGGCTGGTTCGGTTTCAATGCCGGCAGCGCCTTGGCGTGCAATGGCCTTGCTGCCAACGCCTTTGTGGTAACCCATATCGCCTCGGCCACTGCCGCCCTGTCCTGGATCACCATCGAATGGCTGCACCGGGGAAGACCTACAACCTTAGGCGCCGCCAGTGGGGCCGTCGCCGGCCTGGTCGCCATTACCCCTGGCTCGGGGTTCGTAGGCCCGTTAGCAGCCCTCATTATCGGAGCCCTGGTCAGCGTTATTTGCTACGGCGGTATCATGTTAAAATCGAAACTTGGCTATGATGATTCCCTCGACGTCGTCGGGGTCCACGGCTTGGGAGGAACATGGGGTGCCTTGGCCACCGGCCTGTTCGCCAGCAAGCTGATCAACCCCAACGGCGCCAACGGCCTCTTCTTCGGAAATCCAGGCCAGCTCTGGACCCAATTTCTGGCCGTTGCTGTCACCTGGATCTTCGCCTTTGTCATGACTTCGATTATCCTTAAGGTGGTCGATGTCATCGTTGGGTTGAGGGTCACTGACGAAGAGGAAGAAAGAGGGCTTGATATCAGTCAACATAACGAGACCGGATACAGTCTCTCATGACCAAGCCGATAACAGCAAAAGGAGCGAGATCATGAAAAAAATAGAAGCTATTATAAAACCATTCAAACTGGAAGAGGTGAAAGATGGCCTATCCCGGATGGGAGTAAAGGGCATGACCGTCACCGAGGTCAAAGGATTCGGACGCCAGCGGGGGCACAAGGAGATCTATCGCGGAGCGGAGTATCAGGTCGATTTTGTCCCGAAGGTCAAGATTGAAGTGGTCCTGGATTCTAAACTGGTACCGCAGGCCATTGCCCTGATCCAAGAAAAAGCGCGCACAGGAAAGATCGGCGACGGTAAGATCTTCGTGATCCCTGTGGAGGAGGTAGTTCGTATTCGCACCGGGGAAAAGGGCAACGAGGCCATATAACGAGCAAATGATTACTAACAATGCGACAAACGCTGAGTAGGGGGTACTGTCTTCGATGCAAGCAGTACCCCCTCAGGTAATATCCGAAGGGAAACAGAAAAAAAGTGGAATATCTGCTTGAACAACTCAAGACATCCAGACAACAACTTATCAAGTTGTTTCAGAGCGGTCTGAATACGAAGTCTTTTCACGAGGATAATACAGCCCTCATAGATCAGTATTTTCAGGACAGCATACAAGAAAATCTCATAGGAAAAACCTTATCCCAGCAAGGTATCCGTTTTGCCTTTGTAGCAATAGGCGGTTATGGCAGGAGAGAGCTATGTCTCTATTCGGATATCGACATCCTCTTGCTGTTCAAAAAAAAGGTGCCACTGCAAGCCAAGGATTTCATGCAGGAGATGTTGTTTCCCTTATGGGATCTCGGCTTTGATTTGGGACATAGTACGCGGACCATCAAGGAATGCCTCGACATCGCCAAAAAAGATCTTGAGGTGATGACGTCGCTGCTCGATGCGCGCTTCATCGGCGGAGAGTATACATTGTATCTCGAGGTCATTGAGAAATTATATAGAAAGGTCATTTCAAAAAAAATACGAACCTTGCATCAATGGCTGATAGAACAAAACAAAAAGAGACTGGAAGCCTTTGGTGACTCGAGTTATCTCCTCGAACCTGACCTCAAGGCGGGGATCGGCGGATTGCGAGATTACCACCATATGCTCTGGCTTGCCAAGGCATCTTGCGGCCCGCGTGAGACTCATGATCAAGTGTTTCGCGCAAGGCTTTCATATCAAGAATATCAAGAGCTGCGACAACATGTAAAATTTCTTTTGGATATACGCAACCATTTGCATCTTTTATCGCACCGCCGCAATGATCGCCTTACCTTCGAATATCAAGAAGAGATCGCCACAAGACTCGGATTGCGCGATCATAAGACATCGCTTGCCGTCGAACAATTTAACAGTCTCGTTCACGCTACCATGTCTTCACTTAAATCCTTGTCCCACTATTTCATTGCGGATCTTTTTCCTGAGGAAAAGAAAGCGCGAAAGATAAAACAGATACATGATGTTCCGCTGGGACTTTCTGTTGAGAGAGATGAACTTAATTTTACCTCTACCGGTGCCATTCTGAAAAAGCCATCTTTACTCATGACCATCTTTGAATTTAGTGCCTATTTTGGTTATCCTCTTTCACTGGGAGCCCTAAGGCAAGTCCGCGAACATTCGCACCTGGTGAATGATTCTTTTAGAGAATCAAAAACAATTATTGATTCCTTTATGAAGATTGTAACCCAATCGAATTACGCGTTTGAGACACTAAGCGTAATGGCTGAGAGCGGTTTTCTCGACGGCTTCATCCCCGAATTCGGGATGATACACAATAGGGTAGAGTTTGATTCCTATCATATTTATCCCGTTGGGATACATTCTCTACAAACGATTAAGTACCTCAAAGGTTTAACAGAGGAGAAAGATATTTTGCTTAGAGATCTCTTTATCGAGCTGCGGCATACAGAACGGCTCTTTCTTGCAGGTCTTTTCCATGACATCGGTAAGATCAATTCAGACCATGCACGCTCAGGTGCGAAGATTACAAAAAATATTCTGAAGCGGCTTGGACTATCTGATGACGCAATTGACGATATCTGCTTTCTCGTACGCTCCCACCTGCTGCTAGCTGAAACGGCAACCCGGAAAGACTTAAACGATGAGAAGGTAGTTGTGCAATGCGCCCGTACGATCGGAAGCCTGGAGCGTCTGAAGCTTCTGTACCTGCTGACCTGGGCTGATTCTCGTGCTACGGGACCAAAAGCATGGAGCGACTGGATCGCCAACTTGACTAGTGAGCTCTTCTTTAAAGTCCTCCATATCATAGAAAATAAAGAATTGGTCACGCAGGACGCTTTGGTTCGTGTTGAGCGCGTGAAAGCTGAAGTGCTCAAGAAAGTTGAACCCACTATAGAGAGACAGAATCTCGAAAACTGTTTCGAGCAAATGCCCCCCCGTTATCTGCTTAATACACATCCCGAGAAAATTGTTCAACATTTGCTCATGGTAGAAAAATTAAAAGTAAAAAAACGGGCCAATGAGGCTAAGTCAGGCGGCCATGCGGAGGATGAGGTTTTTATCTTTGAAACCGGAGAGGACAAAACAGGAAATTGTTGGGAGATAACAATTGTAGCCCTCGATAGACCTGGTTTGTTTGCCAATATGGCCGGCGTTCTGGCACTTAATGCCATTAACGTACTTTCTGCCGACATATATACATGGCGGGATGGAACTGCCGTTGATGTCATACGTACGACCAATCCACGTGACGGCCTGTTCGTACAAGAAAAGTGGGCCAAGGTCAAAGAGGATCTTAAAAACGTACTCTCTGGCAGACTATCTCTCGAATCTTCCGTCGGTAATGAAGAAACACCCCGAAGTCCAACAGGCTTAAAAAAACTATCACAAAAGCCGACCGTGGTCGTCGACAACGAATCATCTGATTTCTTTACGATTATTGAAGTGCATGCCTATGATCAGGTAGGGCTACTCTATCGCGTTACTCGCGCAATCTTCAATTTCGGCCTCGACATCCATAGTGCCAGAATCGCTACCAAGGTAGATCAAATCGTCGATGCTTTCTACGTACGGGACCTTGACGGCCAAAAGATCGAAGATGATATGAGAGTAAAAGAAATAAAACGGTCCCTCCTCCAGCAGTCGAAGCGCCTGTGACGATATATACTATGGAGCTACCCGGTGTCCATGGAACCACGCCCCGTGAACGTAAAAACATCCATGGTCAATGCTCAATTGCTACTCCTTTTGACAAAGGGATACTCTTCAAAAAAAGGGGTTACCGCTTGAGAATCGACTGGAAAATCAGTCCTCTGCTTGCCACTCTTCATTCATCTCCAGCGAGCCGCCTGTAAGGACGCCGAGCTTGACGGCGCCGATGGTTCGGTAGACGTCACTGGGTTTCATCCGCCTTCCGTCGACAGTTAAGAGGTGGTCATTGATGGAGATGCCGAAGAGTCTCTCGTTTTCCCGCAAGTAGGGTAGGATAAGCTGCCAGTCTTCCTCGGTAAAAGGAGCAATCATCCCGCCATTGAGCTGTTCTGGAACGATCATTTTATGGGGATCACGAACGAAGATGGCCCCGCCGGAGGCAAGGGAAAAGAGGTTTGATCCCGGATAGGGCGCCTCCTGGGAAATCACGTTACCGTCATAGTCAAAGGCAAGGCCGTTGAGAATAATGAAGCCCCCGCCATGATGTGGATCTCCGGCCATAAAGGACTCTGCGAGAAAATCAAGGGCCGTACCATTAATAACGGCCCGCGGTTTTCCCACGGCGTTTATAAAGGGACGTCCGGCTGCGTTCCCCAGCACATACACCTCACCGCCCTTTGCTCCATACATAAAGGTCTGGCCCACATCGCCATAGATGACAAGCTTCCCCAACTTCATGATCTGGCCGATCTGATCCTGCGCATTGCCGTGGCAATAGAGCTCGAGGCCGTCTATACCGGATGCAAGGTAGTCCCCTGAAGAGCCATAGACATCAATGCGGACACCTTGTGTATCGCGACCCAGGCCGCAGCCCAGGAAGCGCTGACCACGGTGACCAAAGCAGACGAACCGTCTCCAGCCCAGCTGATAGGCCTCAGAGATAAGGCCGGCAAAGGAATCTGCACCTTCGGCGGGAAACTGGCTGGCATCGGCAACGAGCACCTTTTCGGCGCCTTCGGGGGCACGGAGCGCCTTGCGGCTTGCGAAATCGATCCGGCGGCTATACAAGTCTGCTCCGTTATTGTTGATCAGGGGGAGCCTCCTGAAGATCGAATCGAGCGTACAGGAGACCATTTGGAGAACGCTGCGTCGCCTTTTGCTCCCCAGAGGGTACCTCCGGTCGAGAAGAAGCGTAAGCAAATCGATCACCGACTCCTTCAGCTCGTCCTTTTCAGAAAGGGCAAAAAGGAGGTCAAGGAAGTTTTTAAGGCGCGCATAGTCCCACTGCGGTATAGCCTCTTTCAAATAACTGAAGATCTCCCCTACGTTCTCACGAGACAAGTCTTTCACGATATCTCTCAGGGTATCAACGTCGGCGTTTTTTAGAGGCAGCTTTGCCCGGCCATCGAGAGGAATCTGATGAGCAGGCACATCGATGACACGGCCGAACTTATCCGTGCAGGTAAGATCCATGGTGCCGAGGGAAGATTCTTTTACGGTAAAGACGAAAGCCCCTCCGTCCGTATAACTTCCGCCCCTCGCATTCCAATAAAAATCGGCAACCGTTCCGAAGCGCGGGTCTTCTTTTGCCAGGCTCTCAAGGGTGGCATCGATGGCCTGCTTTTCCGAGCAGATAAGGCCGATCGTCACTTCTCCTTTCTGAAGTGCAAAAACCTGAGGTCTCAGCATGGAGGTATCGGTAATGCCAATGAGCTGGAATTGCTTGTTCCTCACATCGGTGCGGGCAATAATGAAGAACCAGGGTCCATCAGGCGAGCCGTGGACATGCGTTGTCTGGATCTGTCGGTAGATGCGCTGTTTCTCCTCGGGGAGGTGGTCAAAATCCATTTCTACCGTAGGGGCGAGGGCCTCGATGATATATTCGAGGGGGTAGCCGTAGATCCTGTTTAAGAGGTCCACGATCTGGACAGAGACCTCCGTGTCGGTCAGAAAGAGGGGATAGATATTGCGCTGGCGTAGGTACTGTGTAACCGAATAGTAATTGGCAAAGTCGCCGTTATGAACAAGGGCCTCATCGAGACCGATAAAAGGATGGGCACCCCCGGGATGCCATACGCGGCCCTTCGTAGGATACCGCTGATGGGCGATCCAGATATGGGCATCGAAGTTCTCCAGTTTATAGTACTGGGCAACCTGTTCGGCATAGCCCACGATCTTGAGGATCATCATATTGCGGCCATGAGAAAGGACAAAGGCCTTCTTCTCTCCCAGGGCGCTGTACAGGGCAAGATTAAGCTGGTAGGTATTCTGGTAGATAAACTCCTCTTCCGCCTTATCGAGCGGGAGTATCTCCAGGTTGCGCTCCTTGCGAAAGACAGCGAGGGCTTCGGGCTTGACACGGACAAAGTAGCGCTTTACTGCCGGCGGCTTTACCTCCAGCCCTGCGATATCCCGGTAATCATCCACGGTCTCAAGAAAGGCCTCGTGGGCAACCCGGAAATGGGGTCTGATGAAGCGCGTTTCCATCTCGGGGAGGACCGACTCATCAAGCAGGGCCACCTGGAGGAGAAATGCATCGTCGAGGGTCTTCTGATCTACCCCCATCTTTGCCGGCGTAAGACCGACGGCGGCGAGTCCCCCGCCTTTCCCGTTGCCGCGATTGTGCATCTGTACGGACGGCGCAAAGATATGTTTTCCACTCACCGGTATGCTGCAGGCAAAACCTGTTACGCCGCAGCCCCCTTCATCAACCTTCATATCCGCACGCCTTACCAGCCTTTCCGCTTCCTGGAGGCGCTGCCGCGCATCTATGATTGCCTGTGCTAGTTTTCTTTGCTCCATGTTTGATTATCCTGATACTTAAAATCCTCTATGTTGTTTCCATCCCCGAATCTGTAATAGCCATCAATTAAGCTCTCCCTCAACCTCTTCCGGCTTTATATAATCCATATGTGCGAGAAGATCAAAGCGCCCGACAAGCTCTGTAACGCTTCTCAGGCCAAGGTGCTTGAGGATGTCGGTAAGCTGATGCTGCCACGCCAGATACATATTAATGATACGCTGCGTTGCCCACTCGATCTCAACGAGGTTTGTCAATGCAGGATCGGTAGTAGCGATGCCGCGGGCACAACCGCGGCCCGATTCGCAGTGATGACAGCGGATACACTCCAAAGCCACCAAATCGGCTGTGCCGAGGCAGACACCGTCAGCCCCCATGGCAATGATCTTTGCCATATCATAGGCCGTGCGGATGCCGCCGCTGGCGATGATGGTGATCTTATCACGGATGCCTTCGGCCTGGAGAAAGGTATGTACCTTCGGGATGGCATACTCGATAGGCATGGCGATATTCTTTTTCGCAATGTCCGGTGCAGCCCCTGTCCCACCGTAACTGCCGTCCAACTGGACGATATGCGCACCGGCATAAAAACTTCCGACAGCGACCATGTCCACATCGGTGGGTGTCGATACCTTAACTGCCACCAGGGCCTTATGGTTTATCTCTTTGATCCAGTCCACATGCTTTTTGTGATCCTCCACGGAATAAACACTGTGAAAAGGAAAGGGTGAAAAAAGGGCGCTCCCCGCAACTGCTTCGCGCATGGCAGCTACCGCAGGGGTTACCTTGTCCCCGAGGAGGTGGCCCCCGAGGCCGGGCTTTGCCCCTTGGGCATATTTGAACTCCACGATACGAACGCGTTTTATCGTCTCTTCTCTCACGCCGAATAAGCCAGTAGCGACCTGGGTAATCACGTGGTCGTCATAGGGGATAAGCTCTTGAGGGTAGCCTCCCTCGCCCGTGCAGCAGAAGGTGCCCAGTGCCGCCGCAGCCCGCACCCGTGCCAGCATGGTGACGATACTGACGGAACCAAAGGACATGCCGCCGAGATAGAAGGGCAAGGGAATGGCAACCTTAGGCCGGCTGTCTCCTGATCGATTGAGCTCGATGGCCGTGGAGATTTCATTATCCGGTATCTCTTTGCTGCTCTGTTTCGGAAAGATGAAACGGATCCTATCGAACCCTCCGCCCGAATCACCAATCTTATAATTGAGATCCTGATAGGGAAGCCTGCCGGTCTCAGCCATGTGCCAGGTACTAGCCAGAAGGTCAGCAGTCCAGCGCCTATCACCAAGGACTTCAAATGATGGGTTGAGCTGTAGGGAGATGGCCTGTACAGGGCATCTCGAGACACAGTAAAACTCATTCTGGCTGCAGGAGAGACCGAGGCACAGGTGTTCCGCCATAACCTTGGGCCGCCTTGATCCCGCCTTATAAACCCCATAGGGGCAGAGCGTTATGCAGAGTCCGCAATTATCGCAGGCACTGCCGATGGTAATACGGTGCTTACCCAGGACATGGCGGAAGCGGCTTGGCATTGTCTTGACCTCTGGATAGCGACCTCTATCTTCTTTGCACGACATTGGCTAAACCCTCTTCCCCATGGAAGCAAAAACCTCTCTTTCCAGGTCTTCAAAGAACATGGCCCGGCCCATCTCGCCACGCAATCGGCGCGCCTCGCGGATGCCCATGGCACCCAGGATCTCGAGCAGCTGATTGTGCCATGCGGCCACCATGTTTTTGATCCGCTCGGCGCCCCAGCGAGGATCGACACCCTCAAGCTCCACCGGACAGGCAATCCCCTCTTTGCAGCGGCGGCATACCCTGCACTCCATGGCCACCAGAAGCGGGATGTCGACGGCCAGCGCATCGGCCCCGCAGATGATGATCTTTGCTACATGCTCGGCCATGGCGATCCCACCGGAAGCGATCAGGGTTACCTCATCTCTCAATCTCTCTTCGACCAAACGTCCATGTATCTCTCTCATCCGTTCTTTGATAAAGAGCGGATGTTCTCCTTTCTCCAGGCCATATTCATCGGCGACAAGATGAAGCACCTCGGCGCCGTCACGAGTCAGTTTCACTGCACGCTCAGCTGAAGTGTGATTCAACTCCATCCTGACAAGAATAACCGTTTTCTGGTTCTTCTCCTTGACGCGCCTCTGCGCCTCCATGACATCATCCTTATCAGGGATTTCTACGAGAGAGAGGCTTTTGAACAGCTCGTCATCCAGATCTTTTATATCTGCGTCGATATAAAGAATCACATTGGCAAGGTACCTCACCACGGCAGGGCTCATCTCCGACTGCCGCACGAGGACAAAGGTTCCGAGTGCTTGTGCGCCCTCAAGCAAGGCCAGGGCAATCTGCCCACCGGGCGGCGACCAGGGCAGAAGATCGAAGAGGATCGGTAGCGGTACCTCCACGAGGGGTGGTATCGGGGAGGTTATCTCTCCGTCGGCATCGAAGGCCAGCGCCATGACCTTTCGCCCGATATCGACGGTGGTGCTGATATATTCCCGTCCGTGAATGCCATCCCGTGTGGGTCTCACGATCTCCGACATATCGGTCCACATGGCGTCAAAACCGGCGCCGGAAAAGGGACCGCCGTAACCGGCACCCGACACCGGGATCCGGCCGCTCTCAGCCTGAGACCAGAGCGCAGAGATGATCTCAGGGGTCCAGTAATGATCACCGAGCGCCTTATACTGAGGGTTCAATCCCTTCTGGATGAGCCTGTTGGGGCAGCCCTGTACACACCTGAAACAGTCCATGCATGCCGTGTCCAGCGAGTCGAGCATCTGACGCACCTCAAGGCCGCGCTTCTCGTATACCTTATAGACACAATCCTTCTTTACGCAGCGGCGGCACTTGAGACACCCCTCTTCCCAGGCGATGACGCCGGATCGCGTAATCGCCGGAAATCGGTTAGATACCGGCGCGGTTTTTATATGATATTTTGGGGGCATTTTTCTAGACCTCTTATACGGCGGGTCTCGGGGCAAGCCCGGCTTTTTCGACGAGCTGCGGCACCACCTCTTCCCACTCAATGGCCATGATGTGGATACCGTGAATACCCTTTATCCCTTTGAGGGCCTGAATGGTTTCCACGGCAATCTGGATCCCTTCCTCACGCTGCTCGTCAGCTGGTACGGATTTCATCCGATTAATAATCTCATCAGGTATATTCATGCCTGCCACGTGATCGCTCATATACGCCGCCATCCGGGCCGATTTCAACGGGGTAATACCACCCAGGATAGAGACCTTTTCATGGATGCCGCGATCCACGACCTGTTCCATCCACTCCTTAAAACGGACGAGGTTATAGATGCACTGTGTCTGGATAAATTCGGCGCCGGCAGTAACTTTTTTCTCCAGGCGGAGTACCCGGTAGGAAAGGGGATCTGCAAAAGGATTTTCAACAGCTCCGACAAAGAGATGGGGCGGCTCGGTGAGTTTTTCCCCGCCGAGGAGCATACCATCGTCTCTCATTTGACGGACAAGCTGTATAAGCTGCATCGAGTCTATATCGAATACGCCCTTGGCCTGGGGCTGGTTGCCAAAAGACTGGTGGTCGCCGCTCAAACAGAGGATATTGCGGATGCCCAGCGCCGATGCACCGAGGATATCGGACTGCAGGGCGATACGGTTCCGGTCGCGGGTTACCATCTGGAGTATCGGGTCGAGACCATCCTGCAAGAGGATGGCGCATGCCGCGAGGCTGGAGAGGCGGACAACGCCTGTCTGATTGTCGGTAACGTTGACACTGTCGACAAAACCCTTGAGTATCCCTCCTTTTTTTCGTATGGCCTCCGGATCAGCCCCCTTGGGCGGACCGCACTCTGCGGTAACAGTGAAGGAGCCTCCCTGCAAGACCTTTTTCAGACGGCTCTCACCTCTCATATCTTCTGATCCTCCCTCATGATTTTCCGGGGGCCCCTGCCCTGCTGCTTGGACCAATCCGCCGGCGGATGAATCTTTTTCAGGCGGTCCAATCCGCCGACCTCTTCCAGACGGGTAATGATCAACTGCCAGGCGCAGGGTGTATCAGGATCAACTTCACACTGACCATCCTGAGAACCGCCGCAGGGGCCGTTAAAGAGCCCCTTGGCGCAACTTGTTATAGGACAGACAGCGGCAAAGAAGCCGAGCTTGCAGTCGCCGCACCCGCGGCATTTTTCCACCCAGAGCCCTACCTCTTTCGTTTCGCCGACAAAGGTGGTGTTTAACGCAGGAACGATGATCGCCTTGGGGAAGACCTCTGCCACGGCCTGAACCCCGGCTCCGCATCCGAGGGAGAGTACGACGTCATACTGCTCGATAAACTCCGTAAGCTGGTCAATAAACTCGTAGACACACTGGCGGTCCAGGGTCACCTCTTTGATGTCAAGATCACGCCCCGCCCTTTGGGCATCCATGCGCAGGGCTGAGGCAAGAAGCCCTACCTCTTTTTCGCCGCCGGCTGCACACTCGGCGACGCACGTTCCGCAGCCTACCACCAGAATTTTCCTGTAGGGTGCAATCATTTCATGGATTTCAGACAGAGGTTTTCTTTCCGCGGTAATCATTTCCGTTCTCCGCTATAGCCGTTTCTGTTGCCTTTCTTGCCCCGGAGCATCCACAGGCAAAGGGCCGGCAAAGGCTTCCCGTGCGAAGAGCTCCTTTACCAACTTATCGATGGTCGTTGTGCCGGCAGGTACGTGAATGAGCTCCAGGCGATTCTTTGCCAGGCCGATCTCCTCAATAAGCCCCTGGGTATAGGCAAGACGCTTCCGCGCACGGATGTTTCCTTCCCGGTAGCGGCATGCCCCCTCGGGACAGGTGACGACATAAACCTTATCGGCGCCGGATTCCAGCGCACGCATGAGGTGCAGGGGCTCAATACGCCCGCTGCACGGCAGGGGGAAAAATCTGATCCGTGGCCCGAGCTCTTTTTCCAGGGGACGCCGGTTAACATCCTGGTCAGCATCGATTTGCTGACAGAAGAAGATCGTTATCTTCAGTCCCGCTTTTTTTTGATCCATAGATGCTATCCTTTCTTCGACCTTTGTGTTGACAAAAAAGGGGCGTCTTTTTAAGACGCCCCTGTCACTTCAGTGACACTTCCTCGTGTCTTTAATCAAAGGATACTCACTTATAAGCCGTCTGTCAAGCTTTTTTCTTCCTTAATCGAGGGAAGATATCGATCATTCGGCCAAAATCTTTTCCGCCTCTTGCCGATAGGCCTCCATCACATAGGGGATGCCGGAGATCCGGGCCGCCTCCTCGGTCAGGGCCATGAGGTCCTTGCGCGAGACGAGAGAGAGCTTGAAATTTCTGCTTCCGGCCATCAACTGCTGGAGTCCGACCCTGATCTTCTGGCAGAAGGTATAGATTCCCACCGCACCAAGGGGAATATTCTTCATCTCGTTCCCATACTTCCCCTTCAGCTCTTCATAGGTTACGAAGATCTCCTCAACGCTCTTTCCGTATTTGGCAACGCCTTTCGGCAGGTCATTCTCCGCCAGCCACTGCCCGATATTCTTCCCCACCATACCGGGGATCATGAGGGCTCGACCCATGCAGACGGCCTTGACATAGGGGCTTCCCATGGCAATGGCTTTGAATACGCCGTCTTCGCCCGAAAATCCTCCGGCCATGGCGAGGTCAGGCACCCTGATCTTCTTCTTGGCGAGCTTCTCACAGAACTGATAGGCAAGGGAGTGGAGGTAGAACGACGGGATGCCCCACTCGTTCATCATCGGCCAGGGGCTCATCCCCGTGCCGCCCGGTGCACCGTCGATGGTCAGGAGGTCCAACTTGGCCTCCGCACCATACCGCAGCGCCATGGCGAGCTCCACGGCGGAGTAGGCGCCGGTCTTCAGGGTGATCCGCTTGAACCCGACCTTGCGCAGTCTCGCGACCTCCTTCAGGAATCCTTCCTTATCCACAAATCCCAGTCGGGAATGCCGCTCAAACTCCTTGATCTCCCCTTCCTTGAAGGCCTTTTGCACTTCAGGAACTGTGGGATCCGGGGTGACGATGTACCCCCGTTTTTTAAGCTCGAGGGCCCGCTCGAGCTCCTTGACCTTGATCTCACCGCCGATGCACTTGGCGCCCTGTCCCCACTTGAGCTCAATGGTATCGAGCTTGTGCTTGTTCAAGACGTATTCTGCCACGCCGAAGCGCGTATCCTCCACATTCATCTGCACGAGTATCTCGCCGTACTTCTCCTGGAACCGCCGGTAGGTCTCGATGCGACGATCCATCTCGGGTGAGCTCTTGACCTTTCCGTTGCCGTCGAGCTCCAGCTTGGGGTCGATGCCGCAGACATTCTCACCGCACACGAGGGTAATCCCTGAGATAGCGGCACCGACGGAAAAGTGCTCCCAGTTCTTCTGGGCGATGAAGGTGGAACCCAAGGCACCGGTGAAGACGGGTACGCGCATCCGGACCTTCTTGTCCCACCCATACTCCGTCTCGGTATCAACAGCCGGAAAGATCGCCGTATCAGGGCTCGGTTTCACACCGTCCGGCAATCCCTCTGCGCCGATGGCGTACCCTTGGATGTTGATGTGGGAGTAATCCACCGGATAGTCCTTGTCCGCTCCTGCGGTGATCTCACCGAATGGTCCCGGATAGATCACCTCTCTGCCGCGGAATGAGGCAAGCCACACCTCGCAACCACCCTTACACCCGTCGAGACAGTCCGTACAGATACCGGACATAGGAACGACTGTCCTCGAACGGTTGAACGTCCCTGTTGCCGCACTGGCATTCGGTCTTCTTAAATTCATCGGACATCCTCCCTTTCAGTTATTGGCGGCATTGCCTAACCTGTTGAAATTATAGCGCTCTTGCAAGCCTCTCTGAGAGACAAAAAAATAGCGTCCCTTTGGACGCCATTTTCCGCGCCTGGACACCCCTTTGTGCCTCGGATTCCTCTACCAGGTTACTGCCAGGCTGTCAAGAATTTTTATAGCTGATCTCGGCGATGAGGAACAATGGCAAGGCAGGGAAACATTCTTTGGCCGAGGCCGTCTTTCGCAGGGGTATTCTCCTTTTTTATGGCAGATTTTTACGTTAAATGCTTTACAAGGTGTGGTGATTGTGCTATCTTTAACAAAGGGGAAAACAGGGCTCAAAAGCTCCGGCGTTGGTGCCAGCCAGCGTTGTGGTTCAGGAACCCCCCTAAAACCCCATAGCCTGTACCGTGTTTTCCCCTTTTAATTGAAACAAGGGGCCGCCCATGAGGGCGGCCCTTCAGCGTTTTCCTTAGTTACTACCGTACGATGGTAAGGGCCTCATATTCCTCTTTTCAGCCTGATCCCCTCCCCTTCTCCCGCCGTTTATCCCGTGGCACCTATCCTCTCCTCTAAGGCCTGCTCATAATACGCAACAACGAGTACAAGTACTTGAATCCTCAGGGAGTACATGGTATCTTCCCAGAGGTATGAAAATAACCCCTCATGGTGGTTTGGTCTACTGAATAGGGAAGTGCGTCAATGAAGATCGCGATTGCAGGAAAGGGGGGTGTGGGAAAGACTACCCTCGCCGGAGTAATGGCTCGGTACCTGGCAGACGAGGGATACAAGGTCCTGACCATCGATGCCGACCCTGATGCCAACCTCGCCTCAGCCCTCGGTTTCCCCTCGGAACTGCTCAAGGGGGTGACCCCCTTGGCGGCGATGACCCCCTTGGTAGAGGAACGCACCGGTGCCAAAAAGGGGACCTTCAGCGGCGTCTTCAGGTTAAACCCTAAGGTCGATGATATCCCCGACACCTACGGCGTGACCCACAACGGGGTGAAGCTCCTCCTCCTGGGTAACATCCCTCAGGCCGAGGGAGGGTGTTTTTGTCCCGAAAACATTTTGCTCAAGGGGCTGCTGTACCATATCCTGGTCAAGAGGGATGAGATGGTCATCATCGACATGGAGGCAGGCCTGGAGCACCTCACCCGGGGGAGCACCAAGCATGTCGATGCCTTCATCGTCGTGGTGGAACCAGGGCAGCGGAGTATCTCTACGGCCCGTCAGATATTCAGATTAGCCCAGGACCTCGGGGTGCGGAAGGTATACGGCGTGGGGAACAAGGTGACCTCTCCGGAGGACCGGGCATTGATCGAGGAGGGGCTCAGCGAGTTAGTATTCTTAGGTTACCTCTCCTTCAATCAGAAGGTGATAGAGGCCGACAAGCAGGGAATCTCCCCCTATGACCTGGACGGCGCGATAAAAAAAGAGGTACAAGAGATCGTCAAACGCTTACAAGGAGAGCCTGTTGCTTAAGACGATTTTCGTCTGGACGTTGGCCGGCATTGTCACCATAGTCTTGTCGATTTGCGCCTTGCTCACCGTCCCCTTTGACCGCCGCGGCAGGGTGGTCCATCTTCTCTATGCCAGGTCGTGGGGCTGGCTGATCCTCAAGATTGCCGGCGTGAAGATGCAGGTCGTAGGATTGGAGCATATCGATCCCAAGCGGCCCTGTATCTACATGTGCAACCACCTGGGAAGCTTCGACATCTTTGCCCTGCTTGCCTGCCTCCCGGTGCAGTTCCGCTGGCTGGCCAAGGTGGAGCTGTTCAAGATCCCGATCTTGGGATGGGGTATGCGTGCTGCGGGGTATATCAGCCTCGACCGCTCGCGGCGCAGACGGGTCTACGAGAGCATGGAGAGCGCCGCCCGCAAGATCAGGGAGGAGACCTCGGTGGTCATCTTTCCGGAGGGTTCCCGCTCCTTTGACGGGGCCATGCAGCCCTTTATGAATGGAGGCTTTAACTTGGCTATCCGGGCAGGGGTCCCTATTGTGCCCATCACCATCCATGGGACCTGGGAGATCATGCCGAGGACTACCAAGAGGGTCAAGAAGGGGAACATACGGATCGTCATCGACCGACCCATCGAGACGAAAGATTGCACCATGAAGGATAGAAGGCGATTGATGGCGGAGACAGAGAGGCGGATCAGGGCCAACCTCCCCGCTCCTGCTCAGGGGCATGCCGATGCAGCGTGACGGCATGCGGCGAGCCCTTCGAACAAGAACTCAGGGCTGCGAGTCAGATCGAGCAGCTCAGCCGAGCGGCCTGCGGCTGATCCCCTTAGGGGGGTTGGGGGAGATCGGCCTCAACATGATGGTCTTAGAGTACGGCGACGATATTATCGTCATCGACGCCGGCCTCATGTTTCCTGAAGATTACATGCTCGGGATCGACATGGTGATCCCCGATATCACCTATCTCCGCCAGAACAAGGAGAAGGTGCGGGCCATCATCCTCACCCATGGCCATGAAGATCACATCGGTGCCCTTCCCTTCGTCCTCAAGGAATTCAAGGTCCCGGTCTACGGTACACCCTTTACCCTCGCCCTGGTAGGGGAGAAACTGCAGGAGCACGAGGGAGTGGGCAAGGTAGACTTTAAGAGGGTGCGGCCGCGGGACCAGGTGGAGATCGGCCCCTTTCAGGTGGAGTTCATCCGCACCTGCCATAGCATCGTTGACGGAACGGGATTGGGCATCACCACGCCGGTGGGGATCTTGATCCACACCGGGGATTTCAAGATCGACCAGGCCCCGGCCGGAGGGGAGTTGACCGATCTGAGGAAGTTTGCCGAGTATGGGGAACGGGGGGTCTTGGCCCTGCTCTCCGACAGCACCAATGCCGAACGGGAGGGACATACCCTCTCAGAACGGGAGATCGGCCAGAGGCTGGAGGAGATCATCAGGGTGAGCCCAGGCCGGGTCATCGTGGCCCTCTTCGCCTCCAACATCCAACGGATCCAACAGGTCATGGATACCGCTGTCAAGTATGGTCGCAAGGTGGCCCTGGTGGGGCGAAATATCGTCAACAATACCCGGATCGCCCGAGAGCTCGGCTACATGCGCTTTCCGCCGGGTGGGGTAATCGACGTCAAGAAGATCGACAACTACCCGCCGGACAAGCTGCTGCTCTTTACGACGGGAAGCCAGGGAGAGCCCTTGTCTGCCCTGAGCCTCATCGCCACGGACAGCCACAAGGACGTCGAGATCCAAAAGGGTGACACCGTCGTCCTCTCCTCCCGCTTCATCCCCGGCAACGAGAAGGCCATCACCCACATGATCAACCACCTCTGCCGGCGGGGGGCATCGGTCATCTACGAAAAGATATCTGCCATCCATGTCTCTGGTCATGGCTACCGCGAGGAGCTGAGGATGATGCTCAACCTCACCAGCCCCGAGTATTTCATCCCCATCCATGGCGAATATCGCCATTTGGTTCAACACATCCAGCTGGCCCGGGAGGTGGGGATAGCCGAGGACAAGCTGCTCCTGGCTGAAGATGGCGATGTCATCCTGCTTAATAATGGAAGGGGTAAGATCATCGATAAGGTCGAGGTCGGGAAGGTCTTTGTCGACGGCAAGGGTGTGGGAGACGTCGAAGATGTAGTCTTGAGGGATCGGAAGCAGCTCTCCGAGGACGGGATGGTAATCCCCGTGATGGTCATCAATGAAAAAACCGGGGAGGTGGTCTCAGGTCCTGACATCATATCCCGGGGTGTCGTCTTTGAGGAAAAGATGGGACAGGTCTTAGAACAGGCCAAGATGGTCATTAAGGAGGCCGTGGAAGGTGTTCCGCTCGAGTCCAAGACCGATGATCTCGCAGTGGAGGAGGAGGTGCGCCGCGCCCTCAAGCGATTCTTCCGCAAGGAAATGGACCGCCGACCCGTCATCATCCCCGTGATCATCGAGATGTAGGAGGCCCTCCATGTCCAAAAAGGAATTGCTCAGGGAGATCGGCGGCCTCCTCGCTATCGGAGCGGGAGGCTTCCTCATCCTCTGCCTCTACTCCTTTCACCCCCAGGATCCCTCCTTCAACCTCTATCAACCCGTGCCGGCCAAGATCCACAACCTGGGGGGATTGATCGGTGCCTATCTTTCCGATATCCTCTGGCAGGTCTTCGGCTGCTCCTCCTTCCTTCTCCCCATCGCCCTCCTGGTAAGAGGGATCTCCATCTTCGCCAATCGAAAACCCGAGCACCGAGGGCTTCGCTGGATCGGGTTCGGCCTTCTGGTTATCTCCTGTGCGACGCTTCTCAACATCTTCATAGGAGAGGTTCGGGTCTTCTCCTACGAAGGGACAGCCGGGGGGGTCCTCGGGCGGGTCGTGGGGAGCTTCTTGGAGCGATACCTCAGTGTGGTAGGGACATCCTTACTCCTCATCCTGATATTTCTCTCCTCGACCACACTCACCACCGGCCTATCCCTGAGGAAGGTATTAAAGGGCATGGTGAAGGCTGTGCAGATGCTCTTTCGGTGGCTCATGCAAGCCAAGGACCTCTACTGGGGGAAATGGAAGAAAAAGAGGGATCTGAAAAAAAGCGCCAGGATCAGACAGGGTCCCGCCCATCCCCCCATTATCCTCTCCCCGAAGGCCAAGCAGGAGAGCGAACCGCAGCAGGAATCACTTCCCTTCCCCGCACCGGCGAGCGGAAGTTATCAACTCCCCCCCCTTTCCCTCCTGGAGGACAGAAAGGACAAAGGGGTAAAGGTCTCCGAGGATGTCCTGTGGGCTAACGCGCAGATCCTGGAGAGCAAGCTCAAGGACTTCGGCGTGGAGGGGCGGGTAGTGGGGGTGAGGCCCGGCCCTATCGTCACCGTCTATGAATTGGAGCCTGCTCCCGGGGTCAAGGTCAATAGGATCCTCAATCTGGATGACGATTTGGCATTGGCCTTGAGCGCGCTCAGCGTGAGGATACAGGCCCCTATCCCCGGCAAACCGGTGGTGGGCATCGAGATTCCCAATCCGGTGCGCGAGGTCGTCTGCTTAAAGGACGTGGCAAGCTCCGACCTTTTTCAAGGGAGCGGGTCGCAGTTGACCCTCGCCATCGGCAAGGACATCTCCGGCAGCCCCTTTGTCATCGATCTGGCCCGCCTGCCGCACCTACTGGTGGCCGGCTCAACCGGTTCCGGCAAGAGTGTCTCCATCAACGCTATGATCTGCAGCATCCTCTTGCGGGCCACACCGGAAGCTGTCAAGCTTCTCCTCATCGATCCCAAGATGTTGGAGCTCCCGGCGTATGAAGGCATTCCCCACCTCTTGTTGCCCGTGGTAACGGATGCCAAGGAGGCGGCCATAGCCTTGCGATGGATGGTGGAGGAGATGGAGCGTAGATACGCCATGATGGCAGAGCAGGGGATCAGAAATATCGAGAATTATAACCAGAAGGTGAAGGACGGTACGATTGGCAAGACTACGCTCGCCACTAGCCGTTCGGCAGGGCTGCGTGGCCCTGAGCGCACAGCCGAAGGGCTCGCGGCAGGCCACCAGCTCGAGGGCACAGAGGGGGCACTGCCTCCGACGCGGCTCCCCTATGTGCTCGTGGTGATCGATGAGCTGGCCGACTTGATGATCGTCTCCGGCAGGGAGGTGGAAGAGTCCATCATCCGCCTGGCTCAGATGGCCCGGGCCGCCGGCATCCACCTGATCCTCGCCACCCAGCGCCCCTCGGTGGATGTCCTCACCGGCTTGATCAAGGTGAATTTCCCCGCCCGGATCTCCTTCCAGGTCTCCACCAAGACCGACTCCCGGACCATCCTGGACACCCAGGGGGCCGAGCACCTCTTGGGATCAGGGGACATGCTCTTTCTGCCGCCCGGAAGCTCCAAGCTCTTGCGCGTCCACGGGGCCTATGTCTCCGAAGGAGAGATGAAAAGGCTCGTGGAGTTCTGGCGGGCGCAAGGGGGGCCTACCTACGACCGCCATATCCTGCGGGAGCGCAAGGAGCGCTCGGAGCTCGAGGATCAAGAGCATGACGAAAAATACGATGAGGCCGTGGCCTTTGTAGCCAGGACCGGCCAGGCGTCCGTCTCCCTCATTCAACGGAAATTTCGCATAGGATATAACCGTGCCGCGAGGATCGTCGAGCAAATGGAAGAAGAAGGGATCGTCGGTCCCTCGGATGGCGTCAAGCCCAGGGAAGTCTTGATCCATAAGATATAGAAGACCATCAACGTCGCCATGCAGCTGCGCAAGACCGATGCCGTAGTGCTCCACCGCGCCGATTTCGGAGAATCCGATCTGCTCGTCACCCTCTACACCTCTGATCTAGGAAAGATCAAGGGGATCGCCAAGGGGGCCAAGCGGAGCAAGAGGCGTTTCGTCAATAACCTGCAGCCCTTTTCCTATATCCGGATCCTCTTCGCCGAAGGCCGAGGGGGGTTGATCAGGGTGGATGAAGCTGATATGATACAGCCCTTTTTTCGGATCGGGGATGACATCTCCAAGGTCCTCTACGGGAGCTATTTCCTTGAGATGGTCAGGGAGATGACCGGGGAGAAGGAGGCAAACCCGCCCTTATTCGCGTTGGTGGTGACCTTTTTGACCCTGCTCAATGACCTCCCTGCCCGTGAGGAGTACCCGCGGGTCTTCGAGCTGCGGCTCCTTGACCTCCTGGGTTACCGGCTGCGGGTGGCAGAGTGCAGCATCTGTAATCAACAGCTCCCCGCGGCCGAAGGGGAAGGTGCGTGGTTCAGCTTTCGCCACGGCGGGGCTGTGTGCAGAGGATGTTCCAGCAATGCCCAGGGTGCAGTCGCCATCTCCGCCGAGACCTTGCAGGCCATGGAGCAGGCCATCACGATGGACCTGACTGAGATCGAAGGGATCCGGTTCTCCCCCCAGGTCCTCGCCGAAGGCAGGGATATCCTCCCCAAGTTTGTTCAGCACCAGCTGGGCAAGGGATTAAAATCATTGCGAGTTATGGAAGAGATTGAGGGGAATTAGTGTCATGTCTTACAATTAAAATGAAAAAGTCGCGACGGCTCTTGATAAGTTTTTATTTTCCAATTCTTTGACTGTAAAGAGGCTATTATCATGCGTGTCAATAACAGAGGCCGATTTGGCCTGGGACTTCTTCATCGAATTTCTGAGACACGACATTAGGAGATGCGCGATGACCTTGCAAGAGCTGATCTTGGCCCTGGAACGTTTTTGGAACAAGCAGGGGTGTGTCATCCAACAGCCCTATGACGTCGAGAAAGGGGCCGGCACCTTCAACCCCGCCACCTTCCTGCGGGTCCTCGGCCCCGAGCCCTGGAATTGTGCCTATGTGGAGCCCTCGCGACGCCCGACTGACGGGCGCTACGGAGAAAATCCCAACCGCTTGCAGCATTACTATCAATATCAGGTCATCATGAAGCCCTCGCCCCTCGCCATCCAAGAAATCTATTTAGACAGTCTTCGCAGCTTCGGCATCGATCCCCTGGCCCACGACATCAGATTTGTAGAGGACGATTGGGAGTCCCCTACCCTCGGTGCCTGGGGCCTAGGCTGGGAGGTCTGGCTCGACGGCATGGAGATCACGCAGTTTACCTACTTTCAACAGGCAGGGGGGATTGATCTCAAGCCCGTCTCCGTGGAGATCACCTATGGCATCGAGCGGATCGCCATGTATCTGCAAGGAGTGGAAAACGTCTATGACCTTGTCTGGACCGACGGCATCCGCTATGGGGAGATCCACCACCAGGGAGAGGTGGAGTTTTCCCGCTACAACTTCGAACAGGCCGACGTGGGAATGCTCTTAAAACTCTTCGATATGTATGAAGGAGAGGCACAAAAGCTTCTGGCAAAGGGATTGATCTTGCCTGCCTATGACTACTGCCTGAAGTGCTCCCACACCTTCAATCTCCTGGAGGCCAGGGGGGCCATCAGCGTCACCGAGAGGATGGGATTCATCCTCAGGGTAAGGGCCATGGCCCGCGGCTGTGCCGAGGGCTATCTCCGCCAGCGGGAGGAGATGGGCTATCCCCTGATGAGGAGCAAGACATGAAAAAGGGGATGCTGCTGGAGATAGGGACCGAGGAGATACCCGCCGGCTTTATCCCCCAAGCCCTCGCGGGAATGCAGGAGATCCTGCAAAAAGAGATGGAGACCCGGCGGGTGGGGTGCGGTGAGATGCGGGTGATGGGCACCCCGCGCCGTCTCACCCTCTATGCCGAGCTCGAGGAACAGCAACTGCCTCTGGAGCAAAAAAGGATCGGCCCGCCCAAGGCAGTGGCCTTTGATGCCCAAGGCAGGCCCACCAAGGCCGCTTTCGGATTTGCCCAAAAGGAAGGGGTGAAAGTAGAGGCCCTCGAGGTAATCAAGACGGAGAAAGGTGAGTACCTCTGCGTGCGCAGGCACGAGCACGGCAGGAAGACCAGTGCGATCCTCTGCGAGGCCCTTCCGCGCTTGATCACCTCCCTCCCCTTTGCCAAGTCGATGCGCTGGTCCGATCTCGAGTTGCGCTTTGCGCGTCCCATCCACTGGATCCTGGCCATCTTCGACGGCAAGGTGATACCCTTTACCGTGGAGAATATAAAAAGCAATCACCTGACCAGGGGGCACCGCTTTTTACATCCCGATGCCTTCGCCGTCAAGGGATTGAAAGATTACCTGGGGCAGTTGCGCAAGGCCTGCGTCATTGTGGACCCGGCAGAACGCCGGGAGATGATCCGCCAAGGCGTACACGAGGCGGCAGGTCAGGTAGGAGGGAGTCCTCTGGAAGCAGAAGACCTGCTGGAGGAGATCACCTACCTGGTGGAGTACCCCGTGGCTGTCAGCGGCAGCTTTGATAAAGCATACCTCGACCTCCCGAGGGAGGTCCTGATTACCGCTATGCAGCACCACCAGCGGTATATCCCGGTGGTAAATAAGAAGGGGAACTTGCTTCCCTCATTTGTCGCCGTCAGCAACATCAAGGCGCGCTCCATGGAAGTCGTCAAGAAAGGGAATGAGCGGGTGCTGCGGGCCAGGCTCGCCGATGCCCAGTTCTTCTTCCAGGAGGACCAAAAGATCACCCTCGAAAAGCGTGTGGAGAAACTCAAGGGGGTGATCTTTCAGGCCAAGCTCGGCACCTCCTATGAAAAGGTAATGCGGATCCAAGCCATGGCCGAGCGATTGGCCGAGGAGCTGGCCCCTGAATATAAAAAGGTTGTGACCAGGGCTGCCCTTCTCTGCAAGGCAGACCTGACAACCGAGATGGTGGGGGAGTTCCCCCAGCTCCAGGGGATCATGGGCAGGGAATATGCCCTCCTTGGCGGCGAAGACCAGGCTGTGGCACAGGTGCTTTTTGAGCACTATCTGCCCCGCTTTGCAGGAGACGAGCTTCCTTCCACCCCCGCGGGGGATATCGTCAGCATCGCCGACAAGATCGACACAGTCATCGGCTGCTTTGGCGCCGGGTTGATCCCCACCGGCACCTCCGATCCCTTTGCCCTGAGGCGGCAGACCTTGGGTATTATCAATATCATCCTCGGCAAGGGCTATTGTCTCTCGCTGCGCAAGGTCATCGAGATAGACGTTGAACTCTTGCAAGGCAAGATTGAACGCTCCCCTGAAGAGGTGCAGGCTGATGTTCTCGCCTTCTTCCAGGGGAGATTCACGGCGTTGTTGGTTTTACAAGGTTATCCGTCTGATGTGGTGGAGGCCGTGTTGGCTATCCAGGGCGATGACCTCGCGGATGCCCGCGCGCGCGTCGAGGCCGTAGCCAGGTTCAGGGGCGCGCCTGAGTTTGAGCCTGTTACCGTGGCCTTCAAAAGGGTGGCCAATATCCTCAAGGGTGTTGATCATCAAGGGCAGGTGGATACCGCTTGCTTCGAGGCCCCTGAGGAGGGAGATCTTCATAAGCAATACCAGACAATCGAGAAGAGATTCTCCGCAGCGATCAAGGGGATGGCATATGAGCAGGCCCTTGTTGAGTTGGCAAAGCTCCGCGTGCCGGTGGATGCCTTCTTCGACCATTGCATGGTCATGGCCGAGGATAAAAAGGTGCGGGCCAACCGCCTGGCCCTCTTGGGCGAGATCGCCGGGCTCTTCTCCCAGCTGGTCGACTTCTCCCGGCTCGGGACAGGGGAAGCCGGAGCCGCCGGAGGTGACCCTTTGGTCAAAGGATGATCCGGCCGTTAATTAAGTCCCGCCGCCCTACTTTGTATAAAAATCAGAATGGCGGGATGTGTCGGAATGCGACATCCCATCCATAGAGATATCTAAATGGTAGGGGATCGCAGAGCGACAGTGTGGGATTGACCCCTCGAACCCTTTTGGTTTAAAAACTCGAACGAAAGCCTTTCGTCTTAAGGCAATAAATACTCTACTGAGAAACAAGGAGGACATAATGCCTAAGTACGTCTTTTTCTTCGGTGAGGGGAAGGCCGACGGTAACGCCGGGATGAAGGACCTCCTGGGTGGCAAAGGGGCCAACCTGGCGGAGATGACCAATCTCGGCATCCCCGTCCCCTCTGGCTTTACCATTTCGACGGAGGTATGCAGCTATTACGAAAAACACACGGGAGGTTATCCCCCTGAGCTAGAGAAGGAGGTGGCGGCGGCCCTGGTCAAGGTGGAGCAGGTCATGGGGTCGCGATTCGGCGATCCCGAAAACCCCCTTCTGCTCTCGGTACGCTCGGGCGCTGCCCGCAGCATGCCCGGCATGATGGACACCATCCTCAACCTCGGGCTCAATGACAAAACGGTGCAGGGCCTGACAAAACGCACCGGTGACGAGAGGTTCGCCTATGACTGCTTTCGTCGGTTTGTCGCCATGTACGGTGATGTGGTCCTGGGGCTCAAGCCACAGGGTAAGGACGAGCAGGACCCCTTTGAGGTGATCCTGGAGGCCAAAAAAGAGGCCAGGGGGATTCACTTCGACCACGAGCTGAGCGCCCAAGACCTCAAGGAGCTCGTTCGGGAATATAAAGCAGAGATCAAGAAAAAATTGGGCGTCGACTTCCCCGAGGACCCGAAAGCCCAGCTCTGGGGTGCCATCGGTGCGGTCTTTAACTCCTGGAACAACCCCCGGGCCGTCGCCTACCGCGAGCTCAATAACATACCCCGTGACATGGGAACGGCGGTGAATGTCCAGGCCATGGTCTTCGGCAACATGGGGAAGACCTCGGGCACCGGCGTGGCCTTCACCAGGGACCCCGCTACCGGCGCAGATGTCTTTTTCGGCGAATACCTGATGAATGCCCAGGGCGAGGATGTGGTCGCAGGTATCCGCACCCCGCAGCCCATCAACAAGCGGCAGAAGGGGGAGAAAGATGTCCCCTCCCTGGAAGAGGAAATGCCTCCAATCTATCAACAACTCGATGGGATCCGTACAAAGCTCGATCGCCACTACCGTGACATGCAGGACATCGAGTTCACCATCCAACAGGGGAAGCTCTGGATGCTCCAGACGAGGAGCGGGAAACGCACCGGCCTGGCTGCCCTGCGCATCGCCGTGGATATGGTGCGCCAGGGGCTGATCACCAAGGAGCAGGCCTTGCTGCGCGTGGAGCCCGATCAGCTGAATCAGGTCTTGCGTCCGATCTTTGATCCCCAGGAGAAAGGCAAGGCCATTGATAAAGGCAAGCTCATCGCCCACGGCCTCAACGCCGGCCCTGGCGCAGCTTCGGGCAAGGTGGTCTTCAATGCCCCTGACGCCGAGGAGTGGGCAGGCCGGGGAGAGGAGGTCCTCCTGGTGCGGATCGAGACCTCCCCTGAGGATATCCGCGGGATGAACGCCGCGCAAGGCATTCTTACCGCCCGCGGCGGGATGACCTCCCATGCCGCCCTGGTCGCACGCCAGATGGGCAAGGTCTGCGTGGCAGGATGCGGCGCCATGAATATCGACTACAAGAAGCGGCAGATTCAGGTCGACAGCCATATCATTAAAGAAGGCGATTATCTCTCCATAGACGGCACTACCGGAGAGGTGATCCTGGGCAAGATCCCCACCCGGCCCTCCGAGATCCTCCAGGTTCTGATGGAGAAAAGCCTGAAACCCGCGGCATCCGAGATCTACCGATACTATGCCGAGCTGATGTCCTGGGCCGATGAGGTCAGGCGCCTGGGTGTGCATGCCAACGCGGACAAGCCCGATCAGGCCGCGATCGCCATTGCCTTTGGCGCCGAGGGGATCGGCCTCTGCCGCACCGAGCACATGTTCTTCGAAGGCGACCGGATCGATGCCGTGAGGGAGATGATCCTGGCCGATGATAAGGCCGGCAGGGAGCGGGCCTTGGCCAAGCTCCTCCCCATGCAGAAGGGGGACTTCAAGGGGATCTTCCAGACCATGGGAGAGCGACCAGTCACCATCCGGACCCTGGATCCCCCGTTGCACGAGTTCCTCCCCCATACAAAAGAGGAGATTGCAGCGTTGGCCCGCAAGATGGGGGTTGCTCCGGCAAAGCTCCAGGCCAAGGTGGACGCCCTGCACGAGGCCAACCCCATGCTGGGGCACCGGGGTTGCCGCCTGGGCATCGTCTATCCCGAGATCACCGCCATGCAGGCCCAGGCCATCTTCGAGGCGGCCTGCGAAGTTGCCAAAGAGGGGATCAAGGTCCACCCCGAGGTGATGATCCCCCTGGTGGGTGATGTCCGCGAGCTCGCGAACCAGCGCAAGGTAGTGGACGAGAAGGCCCACGAGGTCTTTAGCCGCTATAAGACCCAGGTAGAGTATAAGGTCGGGACCATGATCGAGGTACCCCGCGGCGCCCTGACTGCCGACCAGGTGGCCCAGGAGGCCGAGTTCTTCTCCTTCGGCACCAACGACCTGACCCAGACCACCTTCGGCATCAGCCGGGACGATGCAGGCAAGTTCCTCAATGCCTATTTGCAGGCCGAGATCTGGGAGGCGGACCCCTTTGAAAAACTCGACCGCACAGGGGTCGGCCAGCTGATGGCCATCGCCGTGCAAAAAGGTAGGGAGACAAGGCCTGATCTTAAAATCGGGATCTGCGGCGAGCACGGCGGGGAGCCGAGCTCGGTGGAGTTCTGCCATCAAATCGGGCTCAATTACGTGAGCTGCTCTCCTTATCGGGTGCCCATCGCCCGCATGGCAGCGGCCCACGCGGCCCTCAAGGAGCCTTCGAAGGATTGAAGGCGCTCATCCATATCTGCTGCGCCAACTGCCTGATCTACCCCCTCAAGGCTTTACGGCAAGAGGGGTGGGATTGCATGGGGTTCTTCTACAACCCCAATATCCACCCCTATCAGGAGTACCAGCGCCGGCTTGCAGCTGTGCAGGCCTATGAAAAGGAGGCCGCGATCCAGGTCATCTATCGGGATGAATATGACCTGGAGCAGTTCCTGCGCGGGGTGGCCTTTCGCGAGGATGAGCGCTGCCGAATCTGCTATCACCTCCGTCTTGAGGCGACGGCCCAGGTGGCCAAGCGCGGCAAATTCGCCGCCTTCACCTCTACCCTGCTGCACAGCAAGCACCAAGATCATGAGCTTATCAAGGCCATCGGGGAGCAGATCGGCAAGGAGCAGGGGGTAAAGTTTCTCTACCAGGACTTCCGCGACGGCTGGAAAGAAGGGATTGAGGAATCAAAGGCCCTCGGACTCTACCGGCAGGGCTACTGCGGCTGCATCTACAGCGAGAAGGAGAGATATCTACAAAAAAAATAAAAATCTACCACGGAAAGACACGGATTTTCACTGGAAAGTAGAAGAAGTATAAATTTATCACGGAGAGGAACGGAATTTCACAGGGAAATACAAATTACCACGGAATGGCGCGGAATCTCACTGAAAATAAATAATGGATAAACTACGAATATCCGTGTTATTCCGTGAAAATCCGTGGTGAATTAAGAATAGCTTACCACGGAAAGGCACGGAGTATCACGGGAAAAAAAGAATTCACCACAGATAAACTCGGAGTTGCACAGAAATTGAAACAGTGAAAAAATTACTCTATGAGGATTTAACCTACAATATCATCGGGGCGGCCCAGGAGGTCTATAAAGAACTTGGGCCCGGCTATCTGGAATCTGTGTATGAAGACGCCTTGTGCTATGAGTTGGATTTGAAGAATATCCCATATCAAAGACAAATAGATTTGGATGCCAAATATAAGGACGTCATATTTGAAAAGAGGTTTCGCGCCGACCTCCTGGTAGAAAATAAGGTTCTGATAGAAAAAAAGGCAATTAAGGCGATAACAAATCAAGATGAAGCGCAGTTGATCAACTATCTTAAAACAACCGGTTTAAAGGTAGGCCTGTTGTTTAATTTCGGAGCGGACAAATTCGAAATGATAAGAAGAATCTTTTGATAATTCGGTGTTATTCCTTGAAAATCCGCGGTAAATTAAAAATAGCCTACCACGGAAAGGCACGGAATTTCACCGTCAGAATAATTAAAATGAATTCACATGATAATTCAGTGTCATTCCGCGGATATCCGTGGTAAATCTTTTTTGAAAGTTTTGAGAAAAAAATTATAATAATTCAGTGTACTTCCGTGAAAATCCGTGGTGAATTAAGAATATCGTACCACGGAAAGACACGTCCCGCACTGCTTTTATAAAAATATGAATGACGGGATGTCGCAAAGCGACAGATTCTCACTGAAAATAAATAATGGGCAAACTAAGAATATCCGTGGTGGATTTAAGAGAAATATTCTATTATTTCCGTGTCGTTCTATGAGAAATCCGTGGTAAGATTGAAATTGTATAATGTCCCCCTTCGGTAGTATCGGCAAGATACTCATTTTCTCTGGTATAGTGCTCGCGGTGATCGGTTTGATCTTGGTCTTAGGCGATAAGATCCCCTGGATCGGCAGGCTCCCCGGGGATATCTATATCAAGCGGGATAAGTTCACTTTCTACTTCCCCCTGATGACCAGCATCATCATCAGCCTCCTGCTGACCCTCCTCTTCTCCCTGTTCAGGAAGTGATCTTTATATAAGCACCCTTCTCCAGACTCAATAACACAATATTTGGGATAAAATTTTAGCTTGCTTTTTCTCCCCCTTTTTTGTTATATTTTTCACGAATGCCACTTGGACGGCGCTGAGGGAACATATGAGATCCAATAAGGGCGGTTAAAAACATTTTTTTTGATCTTAAGTGTGAAACTATTCACAAAAATTGAGTAAACCACTAAATCATTTAAGGAGGTTATCAAATGGCACAAAAGGTTAAGAATAAGGGCTGGAGTGTCACCTTTAGTGGGACAGGGATAAACCTAGCCCTCGGCATCCTCTATACGTGGAGCATCTTCAAGGTGGCGATTAGGCAATCCATCGAGGCCGGCGGCGCAGGTGCCTTCAACTGGAATATCGCCGCCCTCAATGATCCCTATGTCGTCTGCTGTCTCGTCTTTGCCTTCGCCATGATCCTGGCCGGGAAGTGTCAGGATAAGTTTGGCCCCCGGATTACCGCCTTTATCGGAGGTATCCTTGTGGGATTGGGTTTTCTCTTGATCTCACAGAGCACCAGCTATGTCGCCTGGATTCTGGGTTTCGGCGTGCTGGCAGGCACGGGCATCGGGTTCGGATACTCCTCGGCAACCCCCCCTGCCCTCAAATGGTTCCCCCCGCAAAAGACGGGATTGATCGCCGGCTTGGTGGTCGCAGGTTTCGGTCTTGCCTCCGTCTATATCGCACCCTTATCAAAATATCTCTTGCAAGTCTGGGGATTGCAAAACGCCATGCTCTTTTTTGGAATAGCCTTTTTGATCGTCGTGTGTTCACTTTCCCTGCTCCTGGTAAACCCGCCAGCCGGCTATGTCCCTAAAGGCAGAGCTAAGGCAGGCAAAGCCGCGCCTGCCGTGATAGCCCAAAAAGAAGCCTCACCATCGCACATGATGAAAACGCTGGCGTTCTATCAGATATGGTTTATCTATTTTATCGGCGCCGGCGCTGGGCTGATGGTGATCAGTAGCGTCGCCGGCATGGCCAGCAAGAGTATGGGAGAATTGGCCTTCCTGGCTGTGGCCATCCTCGCGGTAGGCAATGCAGGAGGCCGGATCATCGCAGGCCTGATATCGGACAAGATCGGCCGCAAGGCGACCCTCATCATCATGCTGTCATTCCAGGCAATCCTCATGCTCATCGCCATCCCCGTGGTAGGCGCTGAACAGACAAGCGTCCTTTTGATGGTCCTTCTGGCCACCTTTATCGGCTTCAACTACGGGACCAACCTCTCCCTCTTCCCCTCCTTGACCAAGGATAAGTGGGGACTCAAGAATTTCGGCATCAACTACGGCATCGTGTTTACCGCGTGGGGTGTGGGCGGATTTGTCATGAGCCGGCTGTCGCAGATGTTGTTCGCCAGCAGCACAACCTATACTTCGTCCTTTTTGACGGCCTTTGCCTTCCTCATCGTCGGCATCATCATCACGTTGACGCTCAAGACAAAGACAGCAAAAGTTAAAAAGAGATAGCAGAAGCAAAGGCAGACCCGTTCTATATTTGTTGCGCTATTCTGGCGCTCAGGATAGAAGATTCTCTCGACAAATCTTGCTATCGTTTAAACCCTACCCCTCTTTGCGACGAGTTTGATAACTTTTATTTGACATTACAACCATATTTTTGTATTGTCATAACATCGTAGCGCAAAAAAACGTCACAATAGGAGATATTCGCCACAACCATCTATGAAAAAAGTAAAAGCAGGATATCGCTTAAACAGTGAGGCACCGGTGAAATATGATGAGAAGAAGCAGCTACACGTACCGTACTGTTTCGGATGCAGCACCAAAAACCCTCATGGCCTAAAGATTAATTTTGCCGTTAAAGATGATACCGTTGTTGGGACGTTTACGTCGCATAAATACCACATGGGGCCACCAGACGCGGTCCACGGCGGCATCATCGCCACACTCATCGATGAATCTATCTCTTATTTTGCAAGAACTGTTATCAAACACGATATAAGAACTATAAAAGAAGAAATTATATTCAGGAATCAAGCTCTTATCGGAGAAACGATTTACGTTGAGGCACACCTAAAAGAGGAAAAAAGCCGTGCACTCATCTTAACGGCGAAGGTGTACTCGGAGGATAGTATCATTGCCGAAGCAACGGGAATGCTATATAAGGCAAAAAGATAGCGGACACCATTTCTTGCCTTTCTCGCCGAATAAAGTCTGTCTGAGGTGACGAGCTTGCAGATTATTATAGCCAAAGGCACCATGGAACACCTCGTGGCGTGCACCGAGGCGCTTATTCATTCGGAAATCGGAGCGGCGTATTTTCCCACTGTACATGAGGCAGAGGCGTTCTTACAGCAAGGTCTGGCCAAGGAAGAAATATTTGTGGCCATTGATGAGCACGGCAACTGCGTCGGTTATATCTGGTTCACCCCCGAGGGCGCCTTTTATCGATTCCCTTATCTGCTGAACATCGCGGTCAAGAAGGATCTTCGCGGCAGAGGGATCGGCAAGAAATTGTTGGCATTCTTCGAAGAAAAGGGGTTTGCAAAGGCGTCAAGACTCTTTCTATTGGTGAGTGATTTTAATGCAGCGGCCAAAAGGTTATATCAAGCTATAGGATACAAGGAGGTCGGAATTATACCCGACTTCATCAAAGCAGGGGTTGCCGAACATATCATGATGAAATCAAAGGGGCAGCTGCGATAAGCGCATATTCCCCCGGGCTCCTTCCGCAATCAGAACGATCAAGGTCTGGCCATAACTCCCCCTTTTTTCTTCGGCAACTCCGTGCCTCTGCCGAAGAGCTGATCATATCTCTTGTTATCCCCGGGAAAAAGTTCGTAGCACTCGGATGCGGCAAATACCGTACCAAAGGTTAAAAGCTCACTCACAGTAACGAAGCTATACCCCCGTTTTTGCAGCTCAGGCACAATCAAGGACAAGGCCTGTGCCGTCCCGTGCCCTCTGCCATTGGCATGACAGATAATAATGGAGCCAGGCTGCACATTTCGCAACACATTTCGGGTAATTCTTTCCGCTGTCTGATCCTTCTCGCTATCATCCGTGAGCACATCCCACTGGACTGCAATCAAGTCCAGCCTTTTTAGAAGCTGGAGGGCCTCTGTGTTGCACGCGCCATAGGGGAAGCGGAAGCACAGAGGTATTTCCGGGATCTTGGCCATCTCTTTCACACAGGCTTGCTGAGCACACGGCCAGCAAGCAAGTTGTCTGCGCAGCTCACGGTACTGGGCCTGCGTCAGAAGGATTTGCTGCCGCTGCTCCTTTCTCCCCATGACCCGCAAATTGGCATGAGACCATGTATGGTTGCCAATTTCAAACAAAGGATCGGCCATGAGCTGCATCGTCTTGTCGGGATGCGATTGCATCCATTTGCCGCCGGCAAAAAAAGTAGCCCGGATCTGGTGCGCACGCAGATAATTTACAATCGCATAGTCATAGCCCGTGATCTCATCGGCCCTCTCGCAAAGGTCGAAGGTCAGCGCAATAACTTTTTTGTCCCCAATTGGGTTAATGCGGCGAATGGAGTTTGACGGCGCAGGCTTCGTTGGGTACAGCTCACTCAACGGCGCGATGAGCCTCGGTGGCAGCGGCAACAAATCCCTTGTAGATATGATGGTCCTGTCCTGCGGCTTGCCTTGCAGCTCCTCTTCGGACCAACAAGACCTGAGCACCTTTTCCGATCCGAAAGTAAGGCCGGCTGAAGGCTCCTCAGCCCCCGCGGCACAGGGCATGGGTAGGGAGATCATGCACAACACAATAAGAGAAACGCAGAACGATAATCCTATAAAGAACCTCTCCACTAGCGCCCCTCCCACAAAAGATAGCGGGCACTATAGCACTAGTGCATAGTTTTTTCTATGAGAATAAAACAATATCGAGCAGCCGAAAGACGACGCCTTACTATACCGTGGCTACAAGACGATCGGCCTTTTCAGCTATGCCCCACCCTGCGGGGCGGGAGTGCCCTGCCTGGCGACAAATCCCTGTGTCTGCAGGCCGGTGGCAGAGGGTGTGCCGGCGATTTGGGCCAGATACGTTTCACCAAGCTTTTTGATATGATCGTCGACATTGTCAAAGTAATTGAAATGTATCTGCTCTTCATCGATAATAGCTTCAAAGAGCTTCACGCTCGTGCTGTCGCCGTTATCCCTGCACACCAACAGAAATTGATTATAGACATCCATGGTGTCGTCTTCGAGTTTTGCGTCGAATGAAAAGACCTGGTGGATGTCCTGCCCTTTTTGGGCCTTCTCCGCAGGCTCGACAGTCGGCTCGCCCTCCAATTCCTTGATGCGATCTGCAAACATCTCTGCGTGGCGCATCTCATCGATCGCTATGAGCTTGACCTTCGCCGCCAGATCTCCATAATCCATGTTGTCTAAATTGTAGTGCTGATTCATGTACTGGGTAATGGCCTGGAGCTCCATGCTGCGCGCCTTGTTCAAGGCCTCAATTACTTTTTCCTTCCTTTGCTCTTTACTAATTTGCGCCATACTGCACCTCCTTCTCGGCTTTTTGACCCTAAAAATATAATACCGGCTTTATCTAAATCAAACGGAAATTGAGGCGTGAGAGGGAGTCAGAATGACAATACCATTTCTATGAGCGAGGGGCCGGGCTCGGCCAGGGCTCGTTTCAGGGCATCGGCCAGGCCGGGGGCATCGCTGACGGAGCTGGCCGGCACGCCAAGGCCCCGGGCGCAGCTGACCCAATCGATGACTGGGTCCGTCAGCGCAGTGAGGATCTGTGCGTTCCTGCCCGGCTTTTCCACCCCTGCCGTTCGGAGCTCTCCCAGCAGGGTCCTGTAGCTCCTGTTCGAGCAGAGGAGGGTCGTAATATTCAAACCTTCCCTGGCCTGGCTCCAGAGGGCCTGGACCGTGTACATGGCGCTGCCGTCCGCCTGGAAGTTGATGACGGGCCGGTCCGGGCAGGCAAGGGCGGCCCCGAGGGCACAGGGCATGCCGTAGCCGATGGCGCCGCCCGTAAGGGGCAGGATGGTATGGGGGGGGAGGCCGGGAGACATGGAATAATACCTGCCGGAGGTGGTGAGACCCTCATCCACGATGATGGCCCCCTCGGGTTGAAGAGCCGCCAGGGTCTGGCAGGCGGCAGCCGTTGTCAAGGCACCCTCCGGCACCGCGGGGCGGCTGTACCGGGCATCGGCGACCACGGCGTCGCTGCCCTGCCCTTTCAGGCTATCGGCCAAGGCAGCCAGGGCTTCCCATATATCCTGTCGCCCCGTGCCGATGGCCGCCTCCTGCTGGTCCTCACGGAGGATGCGGCTGCGGACACCAGGATAGCCGAAGAAGGTCACCGGGTCCCTTGCCCCGGCAAGGACGACGCCATCGTAGTCGGCGAGCAGAGTCTGGGCACCCTTGGGGAAATAGGGGATGCGTTTTACAGCGGCCAGCCCGATCCCCTGTTCCATAACAGGCGCAAAGGTCTCGGTCAAGAGGTCGCAGCCAGCCATCTGCCGGATGCGTGCCGCTATGGCCAGTCCTTGCCTGCGCAGGGCCCTGCCGCCGAGAATCAGGGCGGTCTTTTTTCGGCTTCTCAGCAGGCGCGTTGCCGCCTCGATCTCCTTGGAGTCTATCGGATCAAAGCAGCTTCCCGTTAAGGCAGGGGCCTGGCTCTTGCACTCCGCCAACTGGTAATCGTGGGGCACGATCAGGCTGGCGATGCCGCCGCTGGAAGCGGCATTAACAGCCTCCGCCACATCCTTGGGCAGCTCTTGAGCAGAGGCATTGGTTCGCACCCACATTGAGACGGTCCTGGCAAGCCCCTCGATATCCATCGCCAGGGGGGGATCCATGGGTCTATGCCAAGTGGCATGCTCCCCGATAATATTGACAAGCGGCGTGTGGGCACGCCTGGCATTGTGGAGATTGGCGATGCCGTTGCCAAGCCCAGGGCCGAGATGGAGCAGCGTCATGGCCGGCTTCCCCTTCATCCGGCCGAATCCGTCAGCTGCGCCGGTGCAGACGCCTTCGAAGAGTCCGAGAACGGCCTTGATCCCTGCTATCCGGTCAAGGGCCACCACCATAGGCAGTTCGGTTGTGCCCGGATTGGCGAAACATATCTCGATCCCACAGTCGACGGCAGTCTTGATAAGCGCTTCAGCTCCGTTCATCTTATCCTCACCTCGTTATTAGATTTCGTTCTTGACGTATGATTCAGTTAAGCCGCAGGTGGTCAATCGATAATCCCTGAT
>Ga0299915_10000217_pt1 | contig 44851 bp, 57 predicted proteins | sample RVTome_13_FD_200263 | JGI IMG/M metagenome (GOLD analysis project Ga0299915, IMG submission 200263) | Soil microbial communities from uranium-contaminated site in the Upper Colorado River Basin, Wyoming, United States - RVT92D227 (version 2) ...
CCAAGATCACGAGACTGGTGGAACAGATGCTCAAGGGAGAAAACGTCTCCCTGTCACGGGTCATCAGCCTGGTAGAAAACGAAAGCAGCCAGGTGCCCGAAATAATGAGGCTCATCGCGCCACACTTGGGTAAGGCACACTGCATAGGGATAACCGGCCCGCCGGGAGTAGGAAAGAGCACCCTAGTGGACAAGCTAACAGCGTTGATGCGCAAACAAGACTCAAAAGTCGGGATAATTGCCGTGGATCCCTCAAGCCCATTCACAGGAGGGGCAGTATTAGGTGACCGGATAAGAATGCAACAGCATTACCTTGACGATGGGGTTTTCATTCGCAGTATGGCGACTCGTGGCGGGCTAGGCGGGCTACCAGAAACCGCGGGCTCCGTGATCAAGTTGCTTGATGCCGCTGGCAAAGACGCTATCCTCGTGGAGACCGTAGGAGTAGGGCAAAGCGAAATAGATATTATGGAGAAGACCGACACTGTCCTTGTCATATTATGTCCTGAATCTGGTGATGCTATCCAGACAATGAAAGCAGGACTGTTTGAGATCGCTGACATATTTGTAGTAAATAAGGCTGACAATCCTGGTGCCGACAACTTCGTCCGTGATATACAAGCTATGCTGCAGCTTCGTGAGCCAAGCTGGTGGAATATACCTGTGGTAGCCACACAAGCAGTTAACGACGTCGGCACTGAGAGACTTGGCAAACAAATTCAATTGCACTACCAAGCCCTCTGTAAAGAGGGCAGACTTTCACAACGCCGCCAACTCCAACGAAAACAGGACTTCATAAAGACCCTAGAACGGAAACTCACTCATAAGTTACTCGGGTTAATTGAGCAGGACGGGCAACTGAGTAGCTACATGGAGAAGGTGGAAAAGGGAGAGCTCGACCCCTGTTCCGCAGTCGATGAAATCCTCAAATCTGGAAGGCTCCTGGCTGATTGGTTGCGTCAATAACCCACAGAATGAATCGCGATGGCCAAGATCTACGACGTCGCCATAGTCGGTGCTGGTCCCGCAGGCATATTCGCTAGCCTGGAACTATGTGACGCCGGGCTCGATGTTTTGCTTCTGGACAAGGGCAGAGAAATTGATGCCCGTGTTTGTCCCGTTCAAAACAGAAGCGGGTGTTGTGCCCTGTGCTCTCCATGCCATCTAGTCAGTGGCTTTGGAGGTGCTGGAGCTTTTAGCGACGGCAAACTGACTTTGTCCACCCAGGTAGGCGGCCGGCTCAAGGAATTGGTCGGTTCTGAACAAGCCAGGGCACTCATAGATTATGTTGATTCTATCTACCTCAAATTTGGCGCGCCTCCCAAGATTTATGGAATCGGGGGAAATATAGCGAAATTGGAACGAGAGGCTGCCTCAGCCGGGCTCACATTAACCCCCGTCAAATTGCGTCACCTGGGAACAGAGCTTTGCCACGAGACACTAAAGGCCATGCAGAATCATCTGTCACCAAGATTAGACATAAGACTAGGAACAACAATCAAGAATATTGTAGTTGAGGACGGTGTGGTTAAAGCTGTAGAAACTAGCCATGGTGAAAGCTTAAGCTGTCGCTACTTAATCTTAGCCCCGGGGAGGGAGGGGGCAGAATGGCTATGTAACGAAGCCAAGAGACTCAGGTTGAGCCTTGATTCCAACCCTGTAGATGTGGGTTGCCGGATAGAAGTGCCAATGACGGCCATGGAGAAGTTGACTAGGACGTTGTATGAAGCAAAAGTCGAATTTTATTCCAAAAGTTTCAATGACCGGGTTAGAACATTCTGCATGTGCCCTGGAGGCGAGGTGATTATGGAGTCCACAGGTGGCTCCGACCCTGTGATTACAGTCAATGGCGTTGGTTATGCCCAGCCCAGGACAAAAAATACTAACTTTGCCATTTTAGTAAGCACCACCTTCACTGAGCCTTTCCATGAACCTATCGCCTATGGTAAGTATCTGGCAAGGTTAGCTAACGTCCTTAGTGGCGGTGTGTTGGTGCAGAGATTGGGGGACTTAATGGATGGTCGCCGCTCCACACAAGCTCGCCTACAGAATAATCCCATCGAACCAAGCTTAAAAGCGGCAACTCCCGGAGATTTGAGCTTTGCCCTCCCCTATCGCTATCTCAAGAGTATAGTGGAAATGCTCCAAGCTATGGACAAACTAGTTCCGGGCGTCGCTTCCCCCCAAACTTTACTTTACGGGATAGAGGTTAAATTTTACTCTAGTCGGCTAAAGTTAACCCCTTGTTTAGAGACCGAGATCGGTAATATATTTGCTGCTGGCGATGGCGCCGGTGTCAGCCGAGGCCTAGTCCAAGCTTCAGCCTCAGGTATAGTGGCAGCCAGAGAGATATTAAAACGGTCAGGAAAAAAGTCTTCTCCAGCAACATGAAGTATCCTACTTTTTTGGGCATCGATTTAACCTCCACAGAAGCCAAACCGAGCGCTTGCCTGGGATTGGATAGCAGATCACAACTTGTTTACCTTGGCTTCTTAATTAAGAATGGGGATATGATCGCTCTGGCAAATTTCTATTCACCACAAGTGATAGCCATTGATGCACCCTTGAGCTTGCCAGCGGGGTTATGCTGTCTTGAGGAAAGCTGTCTTTGCAAGCCAAAATTCCCAAGGAAGTACAGGCAATGTGACCAAGAGCTGCGGCAACAGGGAATTCCTTGTTACCCCACTAGCAAGAAGACCTTCATCAAGGACTTGATCTACCGTGGTATCGAGCTCAAGACCCGCATCAGCCGCGAGGTGAAACAAGCTGGTCAAGTCATTGAGGTCTATCCCTTTGCTAGCAAAGTCCGCCTCTTTAGCAAAACTATGCCCCGGAAAACCACCAAACAAGGGATAAGCTTTCTCAGAGATAAACTAGGGACCATCCTACCTGGTCTTAAGCCATATTTAGACATGTTCGACCACGACCTGTGCGATGCTGCGGTGGCAGCTTACACTGGTTTACTCTATCACCAGAATAGGGCGGAGGCCTTAGGTAACAGTGAAGAGGGACTGATCTTTGTCCCAGATTGACGTTCACCCCTTTCCATTGTTAAACTACCAGCGAGGGGGGTGAAATGGAATTAACTTTAAGCGTTATCAAGGCAGATGTCGGTGGCTATGTCGGACATTCTTCCAGCCACCCCGACGTAATACAAAAGGCTAAAGAAAAACTGGAACATGCTCAAGGCCAGGGGCTACTCATAGACCATCACGTTACAGTTTGCGGCGACGACCTCCAGTTAATAATGACTCACCAACATGGTGAAGACAGTGAACAAATCCACAAGTTAGCCTGGGATACATTTGTGGAATGTACCAACGTAGCTAAGCGCTTGAAGCTACATGGTGCCGGGCAGGACCTTCTCGCTGATGCTTTCTCAGGCACTGTCAAGGGGATGGGACCTGGGACGGCTGAGATGCAATTTTCCGAGCGCCAGGCTGAAACTATAATCATATTTATGGCGGATAAGACGGCGTCTGGCGCCTGGAATCTGCCACTATATAAGATATTTGCTGACCCTTTCAACACCATTGGGCTGGTTATTGCCTCCAATATGCACTCTGGCTTCACCTTTGAAGTCCACGACGTCAAAGAGAGCAAAAAAATCAGTTTTAACGCTCCTGAGGAAATCTATGACATGCTGGTTTTTCTTGGCGCACCAGGCCGCTATGCCGTTAAGGCGGTGTACCATAAGGAGAGTGGTGAAATCGCTGCTGTCTCCTCTACTCAGAGATTATCTCTCATGGCCGGCAGATACGTAGGCAAGGATGACCCTGTCTGCATCATTCGCGCCCAGGGAAAATTTCCCGCCGTGGGTGAAATACTGGAACCCTTTGCATCTCCTCATATAGTAGAAGGCTGGATGAGAGGGTCCCACCACGGCCCCTTAATGCCGGTAGCTGTCCGGGAAAGTAATCCTTGCCGCTTCGATGGTCCACCGAGAGTGATAGCTGCTGGTTTCCAACTTGCCAATGGCAAGCTTGTCGGGCCTCGTGACCTCTTCGATGACCCTGCTTTCGATGAGGCTCGCCATCAGGCGAACATTATGGCGGATTTCCTACGCCGAATGGGTCCGTTTGAACCGCATCGCCTGCCGCTCGAGGAAATGGAATACACCACTATGCCCGAAGTGGCAAAGAAGCTGGCGCCAAGATTCCAAGACATCTAACGGCAAAATGCGGAAGCTTCTCCTAGCGACCTCCAACCCCGGGAAAATCAGGGAATACCGCGCTCTCCTTGACGGTCTTGGTTATAGAATAACCACGCTGGCCGAGGAAGGAATAACGAAAGTCGTCACCGAATCAGGGAATAGCTATGAACAAAATGCTCGGCTAAAAGCCATTACTTATTCCAAATTGAGCCAGCTCATCACTCTTGCTGATGACTCAGGACTGGAGGTGGATGCCCTTAACGGGGAGCCAGGTGCTAGGTCAGCTCGTTTTGCTGGCGAAGCTGCTACCGATGCGGACAGGGTGAGCTTTCTCTTAGCTAAACTCAACGGCATCCCCTGGGAGCAACGAACAGCTTGCTTCAAGTGCGTAATTGCTATAGCAACTCCGGAACATCAGTGTCAGATATGCTGCGGTGAGTGTCCTGGCAACATTGCCCTTGAGGCTAAGGGAAGAAATGGTTTTGGTTATGACCCCGTCTTTTTTCTTCCTGAAAAGGGTAAGACCATGGCCGAACTTCCCTTGGAGACGAAAAATCAAATCAGCCACCGCGCTAGGGCAAGTCAGAAGGCACATCAGATACTGCAGCAACTTCATACCTAGCCTGTGCATCAGACCATCTAGGCAAGTGACCAAGAATTCTGCCAACAAACTTGTCAACTATCTCTTCATCCCGATGACATCGGGATCAATTTCGATCACGAATTTTTGAAGCAGCCATCATTTCATGAACTTCTTCTGCGACTGAAATTGGGAATAATAAGCACAAATAACGAGATTTTCTGCAATATTTGGGCAAAATTTAAGGAAAACCTATTGACATTCCAGTGACGATGGCTTATCCTTTTACAAAAATGGAGGTGAACAGATGCAAGCATACTGTATGAAGTGCCGAGCTAAGAGAGAGATGAAGAGTCCCAGAAGCATAATCATGAAGAACCGCCGGCCGGCCACTCAAGGTGTGTGTCCCGTATGTGGGACCAAGATGTTCAGAATAGGCAAATAGCTAAGAGTCAAAGCTAATATCCCGGGCGGCAAAATAACAGAAGGGCTGGGTGTCTGTACGTAGAGATACCCAGCCTTTCGCTATTGATTGCGCCCTAGGTTTCTATACTCACCCACAAGAATAGTCGCTTCAGCGTCGTCTATCGGGATTCTATCCGGTCATCCCTCAAACATCTGTTTTCACATGGTACCCATCGCCCCCAGAGTTATTAAGAGCACCACGATACCTGCCACAAGTACTCCGAGGCCGACCGCGGGAAAGGCTTTCTTCCAATCCACGTCAAGAAGCCATGCCAAGATAGTGCCCGTATACGCCCCGGTTAGAGGCAAGGGCACAGCCACAAACAAAAATAATCCCCAGAAGCCATATTTCTCTACTTTGGGCTTACCTCGTTTTCTTAAATTATCCAGATACTTGTCGAACAACGGGATTCGGAATAGGACTTTGTCGTAAAAGAGACGCAAGGCAAAAAAGACGGGAAAGAATATCAGGGCGTTAGCAATGACCGCTATACAGAAGATCAACAAGGGGTCTAGGTCATACTTTAATATGCCTAATGGAATGCCACCCCTTAATTCACTGATGGGCGAAACGCTGGCTAGCAGAACCCAAACTATGTCCTTTGTCATTCTATGCTTTCAAAACAGCGCAGCTTATGACAGAGAAGCATAGTTTAACATATGTTATTACATCGTGTGCTCATTGCCAATCACCTAATTCCGTGCTATCCTCTATTTAATGTAACTACTCACTCCTCATGTCATTCTGAGGCAGTGTAGCGACCTAAGAATCTCGGAGATCCTTCGCTTCGCTCAGGATGACACGGGCAGGCAGGAAATGCACACAAGGAGACTATTTGGAACCAGTGGTATCCGGGGCGTAGTCAACCTGGATTTATCGCCTGATTTCTGCCGCCAGGTTGCCTCGGCCATAGGCACTACCCTGCCTCCAGCTTCCACAGTTTGTATCGCTACCGACACCAGAGTAAGCAGAGATGTAATTAAGGAGGCGATTACTACAGGTTTGCTCTCTTGCGGTGTAAACGTAGTTGATTTAGGCATTTTACCTACCCCAGCGCTAGCATTGCTCACGCGGGAATCGGGTTTTGCAGCTGGAATTATGGTCACGGCATCCCATAATCCCCCTGAGTTCAATGGAATCAAGCTCTTCACCCAGGATTCGTCGGGATACAGCCAGACTCAAGAAACAGAGATAGAGAGAATCTATTTCGAACAGAAATTCCGCCAAGGGAAGAAAGGGACCTTGGAGCAAGCACAGGATATGAAGCAAAGATACCTTTCCTTTATCAAGAGCAAGCTTAATCTGCCGGGATCCAATCACCATCAAAAAGTAGTTGTTGACCCTGGCAATGGCGCTGCTTCCAAGTTTGCTACCGATATCTTTGTCCGGATGGGCTTTGACATAGTGTCTGTAAACGATGAGCCAGACGGCCTTTTCCCGGGAAGAAGCCCCGAGCCAAAAGAGGATACCCTCCAAGGCACACTTGAGTTCTTGAGGCAACATAATGCCGACTTAGCTATTTGCTTTGATGGCGATGCCGACCGGGTCGTCTTCTGCGACAAAGAGGGCTTCCTAGGATTCAACGAGCCCATCGCCTTCGTCTCGAGGTTAGCTGTCAGGAAAACAGGGAAGAAGAAGATCGCTACCACAGTAGAAACCGGATATCTTCTCGACTTGGCGGTGAGAGAGCTTGGAGCGGAAGTAGTCAGAGGTAGAGTCGGTGATGTCGCCGTGGCTCACCTGGCCCAGCAGCTCGATGCTGCGTTAGGAGTGGAGCAGGTGGGCGTCTACATCATCCCTGAAGCAGGCTATTATCCCGATAGCATTTTTGCCTCACTCTTCTTGCTAAGTCAGCTAAGCGATGCTGGCGAAATCAGGCAATTCTTCCAAAGTATTCCCAGATTATTCTTTGAAAAAGCCAGGGTTTCTTGTCCCAATGAACTCAAAGAATCAGTCATGGCCCGAGCGAAGGAGAAAGCCCATCTTTTTGCTTCTGATGAGATAAATACCGTGGACGGCTTAAGGCTACAATTTGCTGACTCCTGGATGCTTATCAGAGCCAGTGGCACTGAACCTGTCATCCGAGTAATCTCGGAGTCAATGTCGCAGAAACAGACCCATGAGCTTATAAGCAAAGGCAAAAAGCTCGTTCAGAGTCTGGTGGAGGCTGACAAGTAACCCAGGAAAGTCTTGCGATTTTCCTGGCAACCCAGTTAATATTTGCTCAAGGTAAAATTTGGAAGGATCCCGGAAAAGTCATATGACTTCTTAAGGTTAAGTCAGTAGATGAAAGCTGTATTTCTTTGCGGTGGCCGCGGCAAGAGGATGTTTCCCATTGCCGAAGACAAGTTCTTTCTTGATTTCCTCGGGAAGCCATTGCTCGAACATCAAATAGAAGTAGCCCGCGAGGCAGGGCTGAGTCATTTCGTAATCATTGGCAATCCAGAAAACATAGGAAAGATAAAGCAAATAACCAAAAGAATTGCCGGGATAAGAGTCGACTTTGCCCTGCAAAAAAAGTCGTTAGGCATTGCCGATGCTTTGAAAAGCGCTGCGGCTTTCTTGAGTAAGCAGCTTCTGGTCATCAATCCCAACGATGTCTTCTCAAGCTCAGCGTACACCAAAATCATCGCTGCGGCTAAGAGAACTCCTGCCTCCTCCCATATCCTAGGTTATCAAGTCCACAAATACTTCCCCGGAGGCTACCTAGAGGTAAGCTCTCGAAATGAGTTGCTACACATCGTGGAAAAGCCCAACCCCGGTGAGGAACCCGGCAACTTAGTGAACATCCTGATTCACTGCCATAATAACTCGAAAGAGCTTCTACACCATATTGAAACCGTACAGACTACCAGGGATGATGTCTATGAATGCGCCCTGGACAATATGGTGAAGGCAGAACACAAGATCAAGGTGGTTCCCTACAACGGCTTCTGGGCACCGATAAAATATCCCTGGCACATATTCAAAGTCACGGAGTATTTTCTGGACAATGCTCGACCCTATGTTGCCTCTTCAGCTCGCATCTCCGAAAAGGCGACCATTGAAGGAAAGGTTATCCTTAGCGAGAATGTCCGGATATTGGAAAATGCTGTAATTCGAGGTCCTGTGTATATCGGGGCAAATTCCATCGTCGGCAATAATGCTCTCGTGCGAGACTACAGTCACATTGGTGCTAACTCCGTCATTGGCTATTCCACCGAGGTGAAGCACTCCTATATCGGCGATAATTGCTGGTTCCATTCCAACTACATCGGTGACTCCATAGTTGACGACAACTGCTCCTTGGGTGCCGGTACTGTGCTGGCTAACTTCCGACTGGACGAAGGGAATATCCAGATAGAAGTGGGTGATAGTCTGGTAGATACCGGCTATGATAAATTGGGGGCAGTTGTGGGTCGAGGCTCCCGCATTGGAGTGAATGCCAGCCTCATGCCTGGGGTTAGGGTAGGCCCTGATTGCTTCGTGGGACCCCAGGTGTGTTTGCGTGAGGACCTGGCAGCAAACAAGATGATCTTGCTTGAGCCGCGATACCAGATCACGGACAACGAAACAAGACTCGACGAAGGCAAAAGAAGAGCACTGCTGGACAAGCTCAGGGGATGAAGGAGGGCAGAATCGTGAGGCAAGGTTCCCCTCTGGCTATGTTCTGACCACGTTCTTCAGACTTGTGGAGGAGAATTATGACGAATGAAAAGCTAAAAACCATGGGCAGGCAACTAGGTCGCCGTTCCTGGGCAGAACCCTGGAAAATCAAGATGGTAGAGCCCATCAAGATGATCAACAAGGATGAGCGGCGCAAGCATCTGGCAGAAGCCGGTTACAACACCTTCCTGCTGCGCTCAGAGGACGTGTATATCGACCTGCTTACTGACAGCGGCACAAGCGCTATGAGTGACCGACAGTGGGCCGGTATCATGTTGGGCGATGAGGCTTATGCCGGGAGCCGTAATTTCTATCATCTGGAGGAGGCGGTCCAGAATTACTATGGTTACCGGTATATGGTACCCACCCATCAAGGCCGTGGCGCTGAGCACCTACTCAGCCGCACGGTAATAAGGCCCGGCCATTATGTGCCCGCCAACATGTACTTCACCACGACGCGTTTGCACCAGGAATTGGCGGGCGGCACCTTCGTAGATGTCATCATTGACGAGGCACATGACCCTGCCAATGAGCACCCCTTCAAGGGCAATGTAAGCCTGGACAAGCTGGAGGCGTTGATCAAGCGCGTTGGCGCTGAGAAGATCCCCTATGTTAGTTTGGCCGGAACCGTAAACATGGCGGGTGGTCAGCCGGTGAGTATGGCCAACGCGCGAGCGCTGCGTGCCCTGTGCGACCGTTACGGAATTCCTATTTACCTTGATGCCACCCGGATGGTCGAGAACGCTTTCTTCATCCAGGAGCGTGAAGAGGGATACAAAGACAAGAGTATCGCCGCCATCCTCAAGGAGTTTTGTAGCTTAACTGACGGTGCCTGGATGAGTGCCAAGAAAGACCATCTGGTCAACATCGGTGGCTGGCTGGCAGTCAACGATAGTGATTTGTTTGACGAGCTGCGCAATGTGGTTGTGGTCTACGAAGGATTGCATACGTATGGTGGTCTGGCAGGACGTGACATGGAAGCATTAGCCATCGGCATCACCGAAGCCGTAGATGATGCCCATGTCCGGGCTCGTGTCGAACAGGTCCGCTATCTAGGTACATTATTGCTCGACTGGGAGATACCGATTGTAAAGCCAATAGGTGGCCATGCAGTCTTCGTGGATGCCAGGAGGTTCTATCCTCACATACCTCAGAGCCAGTTTCCGGCTCAGACACTGGCCGCCGAATTATATCTCGATTCGGGGATTCGAGCTATGGAAAGAGGCGCTGTCAGTGCCGGGAGAGATCCTGAGACCGGTGACCATCGTTATCCCAGCCTGGAACTGACGCGTTTGACGATACCCCGTCGGGTATACACCCAGGCACACATGGACGTTGTGGCTGAATCAGTGAAAGCCATATACGACATCCGCGGGGAGGCGCGGGGCTTGAAGATGGTTTATGAGCCCAAATACCTGCGTTTCTTCCAGGCCCGCTTTGAACCCATTCCGCGAGACCAAGCTACCCCTTGAGGCCTGACCTAGCAGGGCGTCTCCTGATTGATGCTGTGTCGTGCCCCATAGCCGGCATTGTCTTCTCTTAATAAGGGATATTTGCGCACGCATGAGGACCAGACATGACCCAGATCGTGATATAATTGGCTGGAGAAAACTAAATGTGCGGTATTATTGGTTACTGCGGCCAGAAGCCTGCAGTCCCCATTATCATCGAGGCTTTGAAGCGTCTGGAATATCGGGGCTATGACTCAGCAGGCATAGCTTCCTTGTCCGATGGCCGGCTACTAATAAAGAAGGATGCCGGCAAGGTCGACGAAGTCATTCAGAAGCATAACCTGGCAAGCCTGCCCGGCAACGTCGCCATCGGCCACACTCGCTGGGCAACTCACGGTGGTGTCACGCAACTAAATGCTCATCCCCATTCCGATTGTGGCGGCAGAGTGGCCGTAGTTCACAATGGTATTGTTGAGAACAATCAGCAGCTTCGCCAGGAACTCACCAAAATCGGACACAGGTTTACCTCCGAGACCGATACTGAGGTAATCCCACACCTCATAGAAGATGAGCTCAAAAACGGGTGCTCTCTGGAACAGGCTGTGCTAAATATAGCTCCAAAGCTTGAGGGTTCCTATGCCTTTCTAGTCATGGCCCCTGATAACCCCAGCAAGATTGTAGGCACAAGGAGGAATAACCCTTTGATTGTGGGCATTAACGCCACTGATTACTATGTGAGCAGTGACGCTCTGGCTTTCTCTCAATATACCAATCAGGTCATGGGGCTGGGAGATAACGAGGTGGTGATGTTGACACAAGAAGGAGTCCAGTTCTTCGATTCCAAGGGAAACAGGCTGGCCAAGGAAGTCAGGAAACTGGACCACAGCTGGGCCGAGAGCCACAAAGGAGGCTACCAGCATTTCATGCTCAAGGAGATAATGGAGCAAGCTCAGATGCTCGGCCAAACAGCTTGTCAGGACGGAAAGACATTCACCAAGATTGCTCTGGATATTCTGAGGGCGAATCAGGTGATCATAACTGCTTGCGGCACTTCCCGTTATGCTGCTTTGGTGGGCAGGTATCTGTTTTCCAAAGTGGGGAAGAAGTTTTGTGACGTAATCATGGCTTCTGAGTTCGGTTATTTCGCCGACTCTGTGGACAAAAACACCATTGTCATCGCTGTCTCCCAGAGTGGCGAGACTGCCGACATAATCGAGGGGGTAAAGGCTGCCAGAGACAACGGAGCGCAAGTCATCTCCATAATCAACCGACCTAACTCCATACTGGCTGACCTGAGCCAGCAGGTCATTTACCTGAACTGCGGTGCCGAGATAGCTGTGGCCGCCACCAAGACCTTCCTGTCCCAGCTAGCCATATTCTACCTGTTGTCTTTCTCTATGGTTGATGCTTTTGATGAAGCGACAGCCAAGCTTGCCGGCTTGAACGGCGAGATAACCAGAGTCCTGGACTGGAACAAGAGTGAGCTTGTCAATCTGAGTCAGAAGCTAAAAGACAAGAATGATTTCTATTATATAGCCAGAGGGATTAACTTCGCCATCGCCTCTGAAGGCGCCCTGAAGCTCAAGGAGATTTCTTATGCCCATGCCGAGGGTATGCCTGCCGGCGAACTAAAGCATGGCACCTTGGCCCTCATCGAGCCCGGTACGCCGGTGGTGGTGATTTGCCCTGCCGATTATACCTTTTCTGAAACCCTCAGCAACGCTATTGAAGCTAAATCTCGCGGCGCATACATAATCGGTGTCTCCGACAAGGAAAGCGAAATTTATGATTCCTGGATCAAGCTTCCCAAAGTTGATGAGTTACTCTATCCTATGGTTGCCGTAGTTCCCCTTCAACTCCTCGCCTATTATCTCGCTGTCAATCGAGGATGCGACCCGGACAAACCTCGCAATCTGGCAAAATCGGTAACTGTCAAATGAGTTCATAGAGTTCGTAGGGTTTGTAGAGTTTGTAGAGTCGCTTTGTGAAAATTGAAAGATTCGAAGACATCAAGGCGTGGCAGGAGGCCAGAGTTTTGACAACGATGATATACGCCGCTGTGGGGTCTGATCGGCATTTTGCCAGCGACCATAGATTTAGAGAACAAATTCAATGTGCGGCCGTTTCCGTAATGTCCAATATAGCCAGCCCCGTGAAATAGAATGTATTACGTGTACGTTCTCAGAAGCAAAAACGACGGAAATTTCTATGTGGGGCATACTTCAGATTTGTCGAAAAGAATGGAACAGCACAGTAAGGGGGTGGTGGAATCAACCAGGAACAGGAGACCGCTTGAGTTGATTTATTATGAGGCGTGCGCCAAGCAGCAAGATGCGTTGCGCCGAGAGAAGTACTTGAAGACAACTTATGGAAGGAGATACATCAGGAACAGGCTCAAGGAGTATCTAGATGAGTTCGATTAGTATTTCACGGGGCAAGGGATTCTCAAGACGAACAACAAAAGAGTTTGTCCAATTCCTATTCATTGCCAAAGGGTCAGTCGCCGAGGTTCAGAGTCAACTCTACGTTGCTTTAGACCAGGGCTACACAAACCAAGAGAGATTCAAGAAACTTCACTCCAAATCCGACGAAGTAGCTCGCTTAATTTCTGGCTTCATCCGATACCTCCTAAATAAGGACAAACCCCAGGCACTCAAGCAACCCAACAAACCCAGTGAACACGAAGAACTCAACAAACCCAAGCAACTCAGATGACTCAACAAACTCAACGAACTCAAGAAACTCAAGCAACTCACGTGAAGGTCCTCGCTGGCATAGCTGCCTATAACGAAGCAAGGTATGTGGGCAGCATAGTTCTCCAGACAAAGCAGCATGTGGACGAGGTCATCGTCGTTGACGACGGGAGCACGGATAATACCGCCAGAGTTGCCGAGCTCGCCGGTGCCACCGTGGTCCGTCACGCCCGGAACAAGGGTAAAGGCGCAGCCATCCAGAGCATACTGGCTGAGGCAAAGAGAAGACGTCCCGACATCCTCGTCCTGCTAGATGCTGATGCCCAGCATGACCCTAATGAGATTCCCGTTCTCATCAAGCCCATTTCGCAAGGCTTTGATCTCGTCATCGGCTCCCGGGAAGCGCAGGAAGGCAAGACTCCCCTTTACCGGCGCATCGGGAAAAAGGTAATCTTCCGCTCCAGCCAGCTCGCTTCCAGGGCCAATGTCTACGATTCCGAATCCGGCTTCCGGGCCCTTTCGCCGAAGGCAATAAACGCACTTGAATTGCAGGCAAACGGGTTCGCCGTGGAATCAGAGATGATAACGTTCGCCTCCGATAAGGGCCTCAAGATAACCGAGGTGCCCATCTCAAATATATATACCAAGGATGGCTCGACCCTCAACCCCATAAGACATGGCGTAGACGTTCTCAGCCGGATAGTAGTCATGATTTCTGAGAGGAAACCCCTGTTCGTCTTCGGAATCATAGGCGGTATCTTGTTGGTGATTGGCCTCGTCTTCGGGTTCAGGGTGATCAACGTCGCCAACACAACAGGCCAGCTAGCCGTAGGCAGCGCCGTCTTGACCGCCCTGTTCATCATCACTGGTATACTGAGCATCTTCACCGGCATAATCCTCAACGCCCTAGGCAGGCGAAAATAGACCTGGTGTTGCCTTCTTCTTTGGCGTCCGGAGTAGCCTAGCCTCTCTTTTGTCGCCAGGCACACCCCTGGCCGTCAATTGTAGTGCGACCTTTTAAGGTCCTGCCCCCCGTGTCATTGCGAGCCCTTCGCCAGAAGGGCGTGGCAATCTCATAAAACCAAGAGGGGAGCGAAAAATCCCAGAATCGGTTGACTGACTCAGACTTTCAAGTCAAGGGCGAAAATCACCGCCCTGGCAATAGCAGTCATCTTCTCAGGCGAGAGCACGGTAATTCGCCCGGTCAGCCTGGCTTTAGGAATGGTCAGGATGTCGTCCAGGTTTACCACACACTGCTGAGGCATCCCATCTTCTGGACCGAGTGGCACCTCGACTGGAATGTTACGAGCAATACGTGTGACTATACCCACAGTAATTGAAGTTCTCATCCTGTAGGCAACGTCCCTTGACAGTAAGACCACTGGCCGACTGCCAATGGGTGGCGGTAGCTCAGCCCACCACACCTCACCGCGCCGCACCTACCACGACTCCTCGGGCAAAATCTCACCAGCCACACCTATCTGCGCCTTTCCCAACTCCGGTTCCTCGGGTACCCTTTCATACCCTCCCTGATATAACCGGTCCAGCTCTTCAGATTCCACTTGCGCGAGATAGCACTGACAGGCTTCACGAATCAGCTCTGCCCTGGCTCTGTTTTGCTTCCTGGACGTCCGATCCAGTGCCACAAGCAACTCCTCATCAACCGGAACCTGTATCACTTTCTTGACCATTGAATTCCTCCACATTTTGTTCCACAACTATTGTACACACCTTTTTGTGTAAGGTCAAGGTAGGTAGGAGGTGAGTCATCGGGGCGAAGCAATCTAGCCATCTCAACAAACCCAACAAACTCAAGCAACTCAAGAAACCCAATGAACTCAACAAACCCAGTGTGTCTTGACTAATCCAACTCCCGACTCTAGACTATTGACTGGCTTTCAGGAGTACCTGATGCTGGAGATAAAGGTCCGTGAAGTCAAAGGCCAAATGTCCAGTGTACAATGGCGAGGGTAAGAACCTTGGTGACATAATTTGGTATAGATGAACCTGAAAATGGGTTGTCCATAATTAACAAGCTTTGAATAAGGGAATGAATGAGCCCAGAATCTCGGTTATAATACCTAGCTATAATGTGGTTGAATTCATCGAGGAAACGATTCAGAGCATAGTTGGCCAGAATTATTCGAACCTTGAATGTATCGTGATAGATGGTGGCTCAAATGATGGAACACTTGACATACTTAGGAGGTATGAAGGGCAAATTATGTGGATGTCGGAAGGGGATAAGGGGCAATCAGACGCAATTAACAAGGGCCTTAAACTAGCTAGCGGAGATATCATTTCTTATATTTGTGCTGATGATGTTTATGAGGGAGACTGCTTTCGAAAGGTTGCAGATTTTTTTGACAAAAGCCCTAACGTTATGTGGGTATGTGGGAAATGTAAGATTGTAGACGAGAATGGTTTAGAAATACGCAGACCAATAACTTGGTATAAGAATTTTTGGCAAAGAAGATACAGCTATAACAAACTTCTGATCGTGGATTTTGTTCCTCAACCGGCGGTCTTCTGGCGCAAAGACTTGGTCAATGAAATAGGGTCCTTTGATGTTAATGAACACTTAGCAATGGACTATGAATACTGGTTAAGAGCTGCAGCCAAGCATAACCCGGGATTCATTGATGATTATCTAGCAAGGTTTCGGGTGCACCCTTATTCAAAGAGTTCGGTGAATTTTGCGAGGCAAGCTAGAGAAGCCTTAAGCATTGCCAGGAAATATGCCAAATCAGAGGGCCGAAATTTCCTTGTTCCATTACAGTACTTGAATTATCTCTCGGTCATCATCGGCTATTATGTCTTAGACCTCGTTTCTCACCTAAGAGCTGGAGGAGGGAAACTTATACTATAATATAGATACTGTCATTATTAACTTATTGAGACGCATTGTCTCCATTTGTGGAGGTGTGTAATTATGGCTAAGGCAAAGTCTGGAATGAAGAAGGCATTCATTACCGGTATCACAGGTCAAGATGGCTCTTATCTGGCGGAACTGCTTCTGGCCAAAGGATATGAAGTGCATGGGCTTATTCGAAGGGCAAGTACCTTTAGTACCTCTCGAATAGATCATTTATATGTCGACCCTCACGAGCCAGGAGCAAAGCTGTTTCTCCACTACGGAGACCTCTCAGATGCCTCCCGGTTGACCAACTTGATTTATAACATCCGCCCAGACGAAATCTATCACCTTGGAGCCCAGAGTCATGTCAGAGTTAGCTTTGACATGCCAGAGTACACCGGGGACATAACATCTCTGGGCACTACCAGAATTCTGGAAGCTATAAGGAAAGGCGGACTAAAGGCCAAATTCTATCAAGCATCCAGCAGTGAGATGTTTGGAAGTGCTCCTCCCCCTCAAAATGAGAATACCCCTTTTCACCCCAGGAGTCCCTACGCGGCAGCTAAAGTATATGCCTACTGGATGACGGTAAATTATCGCGAAGGCTACAACTTATTTACCTGTAATGGCATCATGTTCAACCATGAATCGCCTAGGCGAGGGCAAACATTCGTAACCAGGAAAATAACCAGAGCCATCGCCGAAATCTTGGCGGGCAGACAGCGCTACCTCTATCTTGGCAACCTGGAAGCCAAAAGAGATTGGGGATACGCCCCGGAGTATGTGGAGGCGATGTGGCTGATGCTGCAACAGGATAAACCCAACGACTTCGTACTCGGAACTGGAGAGTGCAAGTCGGTAAAAGAGTTTCTCGAAGAAGCTTTCAAGTATGTAGGGCTGGACTGGGAGAAGTATGTGAGAATCGACCCGCGGTATTTTAGGCCTACTGAAGTAGAACTGTTACTTGCAGATTCTGGTAAAGCGAAAGCAAAATTGGGATGGGAACCGAAGGTCACTTTCCAAGAGTTGGTGAGAATCATGATGGACGCAGATATGGAAGCCGTTGGGTTAGCTCCGTTGGGTGGGGGAAGAGCAGCGCTTACCAGACATGGACTCAATGCGAGCGATAGAGCCCTGCTTAGCAACACTCTCGGGGGCATGGAGTGAATTGGCTGGCCAACAAGAGGCTCACTGTAACTGGTGGTGCCGGCTTCTTAGGGACGCATGTTGTAAACAAGCTCAGAGAAAGGGGCTGTCAAAACGTCTTTGTTCCCAGAAGCCGGGATTATCATCTGGTTGATAATGAGGCGGTGAAAAAGCTTTATCATGATTCCAAGCCTGATGTCATTATCCATCTTGCCGCCGTAGTCGGTGGTATCGGAGCTAATAGAGAAAATCCAGGCAAATTCTTCTACGACAATCTCATAATGGGCATTCAAATGATGGAGCAGGGGAGGCTCTTTGGGTCGGAGAAATTTGTAGCCATCGGAACTATTTGTGCCTACCCCAAATTCACCCATGTTCCCTTCAAAGAAGAAGATCTCTGGAATGGTTATCCTGAGGAAACCAACGCTCCCTATGGACTAGCAAAGAAGATGCTCTTGGTTCAGTCGCAGGCTTACAGGCAGCAATACCATTTCAATTCCATATACCTTCTGCCGGTAAATCTGTATGGCCCTGGAGATAACTTCGATCCCGCATCCTCACATGTTATCCCTGCACTGATAAAAAAGGTTTCCGATGCTAAAGGCAAGGGGGAAAGGCATATCACAGTATGGGGGACAGGAAAGCCCACTCGAGAGTTCCTCTATGTGGAAGATGCTGCTGAAGGCATTGTACTGGCAACAGAGAAATACAACAAGCCTGACCCGGTCAACCTTGGAGCTGGTTTTGAAATATCAATCAAAAATCTCGTACAGTTGATATGTGAACTCGCTGGATTTGATGGCGAGGTCAGGTGGGACACCACTAAGCCGGATGGGCAGCCCAGGCGGCGTCTGGATACAAGCAAGGCGAAGCTGGAGTTCGGGTTTGAGGCGAAGACCGACTTTAGAGACGGCCTCAGGCGAACAATCGAGTGGTACAGTACCAACAGGACTTAAGCACATGAAAGGGAATGACCAAGGCAGGCTGTCGAACATATTACCGAAAATATCTGTCCTTGTCCTGAATTACAATGGCCTCAGGTTCTTAGATAAATGCTTTGAGTCGCTTGGAGAGCTGCAATACCCTGATTATGAAGTCATCCTTGTGGACAATGCCTCCAATGATGGCTCAGTTGCGTATGTAAGGCAAAAGTTCCCCTGGGTGAAGCTCTTAATTCATGAAAAGAACTACGGGTTCTGCGAAGGGTACAATCGCAGCATAGCTTTTGCTCAGGGGGAATACTTAGCATTTTTGAACAATGATACTCGCGTCGACCCAAATTGGCTGGCTGAATTAGCTAGCGCTGTGCAAGAGCACCAGGCAGACATCTTCGGCAGCAAGATGCTATCCCTGGATAACCCAGAGATAATAAGCAGCCGGGGCGGCAAGATTACTCCGATTGGCTCCGGGTACGATATAGACTTTAACTCGAGGGATAGCAAGGCTGAAGACAACAAACTTACCTTTGTAGGGGCAGTTGGTTCAGGAGCAATGTTAATAAGGAAGGCCGCCTTCCTGGAAATCGGGGGGTTTGACCCGGACTACTTCGCCGCTGTCGAAGATTTAGACTTGTGTTGGAGAGCTTGGCTAAAAGGCTACAAAGTTATCTATGTAGCGAATTCAATAGTTTATCACAAGGTCGGTGGTTCCTGGGACAGCAGGCATTCCAGTCCGCGAACCTTTCTCGGGCAGAAGAACAGGCTAGCTAATATAGTAAAGAACTTTGAATTTACAAATGTTATAAAGGGTCTAGCTCTGTCCTTGGCCTATGATTTAGTAATGGTAGTCATGTTCCTCGCAAGGGGAGAATTCGGAAATATACTGGCTCTTGCCAATGGAACCCGCTGCTTCATTAAAGAGCTCCCAAAAACCCTAAAGAAAAGAAAAACCATACAGAGAGACAGGCGAATATCTGATAAGGAACTGTACCAGCTCGGACTAATTTCGCCGCTCAAGGACTGCATTAATGAGTTCATGCGACTGGAAAAGCGCACAGACCAGGTTAATCCCGGAGCCAAAGGCGGCTAAACAGGCAGTAGCTGAACTAAAGAATCCCAGTATTGGCATAATCGTTTTCCCCTAAGCAAGGCCGGTGAAAGCCCTTTATCACACCTCATTGATAGTCTCTTTCGGCATATCACGTGTTGATTATCTTAGCTTTACCCCGGAGTCACGGTTTTTCCCAGCCTGCCCTTAAAGCCATCTTTAAGTCCCAAAATTATATATCTTATCCTCTTTACCTTCTCCTTCTCGTTGAACAGGAACATCCCTATAATCATCCTCATCACAAACAATGTGACGAAGAACAAAGCTTTATAGTTTCGGAATTCATGCCAGAAGGTATATATCTGGTTGCGAACCATATAATATTGCCTCCACGGTGCCTCCACGCCCAACGGACCTCTGGTGGCCAGGCGTGCTATGGCCCTGATAATTTGAGACTTAATCACCCGCGATTCCCCTATTTCATGGTAAATAGTACTAGCGGGCACAGATATGATTTCGTATCCGTTTCTTCGCACTCGGAGATTATATTCATGGTCAACAAAGTCCATGAAGAAATCGGCGCGAGGCAGACCTACGTCCTTTACCACTCTGCGACTCACAAGACAACCTGAAGAAATCGTTGAGTCAATTAGGAACGGTTCCTGGGATGTGGCAAGTGCTTTCGGAAGCGCCACAAATCGACCTTGCCAAAGAGAGCCATCATACCGTTCACCTGTTAATGAGTTCACCGGGCACGAAGCTAAAATTCCTATCTTAGGATGGGCAGGCCTTAAACTAGCGAATGCTTTTGCCAGTTCTTCCAAAGCTGAAGTTTGAGGGAGACTATCTCCGTCTAATAGCCATATCCATTCATATCCCTTTTGGTATGCATATTCCAGCCCTTGCGCGTAGCCCCCTCCCACCCCCGTGTTACATGCATTCGCCACCAGGGTTACCTGTGGAAACTTTTGCTTGACTATTTCGGGGGTAGCGTCTGAAGAAGCGTTATCTACAACAACGATCTCTTCTAGCTGCTTTGATTGACTGAAAAGGGTTTCCAGAAGTTTCCCAATATTGTCGCCATTGTTGTAGGCAACTATCACGCATGCTACTTTCAGAATTTCATCTTCAGGGTTCTTACTCATTCGTCTTGTTTGAACTGCCAACTCTCAAAAACCATGGATGATTAGTTTCGCGATTCTCACGGGCCCCTCGCTATTATCAACCAGACACACACATTGTATGCTGCTTTCGTAAGCTAGTGCTTGAGTTCTTAGAGCTATCTGCTCTATCAACCGCAATTTTCCCCATCTTCAGGTCCGAAATCATCAACCGGTCCTTTCTAAGCACTGGTTGTCGATGCCGGCACGAGCCTTATCAAGATGGAATGGGCTCTCCCGCCTCCACCTCATGTCAGATTCAAGAAGTCGCGTGTTAGACGCATGCAAGCTTGTTGAGTTTTCAACATTTTCACTCACCTTCTTGCCAATGACTATTATGTGGAAAGGTAGCATTGGTTTTAAGCAAACTATCTCTAGGTTCAGATAGTCCAGGATGTTGATCCAGCTTTCGGTTATGAATACATGATGGTGTAAACAACGGTAATCGAAATTTTGCTTAGCCCTGGCTAAGAACTGCTCATACGAGCCGGCTTCAGGGTCAAGAGAAAGGTCGTGAAGTTTCAGAATCTCAGGTAGCTGAGTGAGGTCATGATCATCTACCCCTTTACTATAATCCTCAATAAGGTGAGCTAGCGGGGTGATTGGGCGTCTACGATCAAAAGTTCTCTCCATGTGAGGACAGATTAAGAGTATAACCCCACCCACACGCAAAACTCTCTTCCACTCCAAAATGGCTTTCAGTGGATTCGCTATGTGCTCGATCACGTGGGAGGATATGACAAAGTCATAGCTTTCATTGCCGATCCTCTCCAGATCGCTAGCCTCGCAAATAAACTGATAACATGCTGGCTTGTTCGCATGATACTTGGACTCCCTGCCTTGCCAGACCGTTTCGCTTGAGAAATTACAATTATCATAGGAGCCAACTATTTTATAGATCGGAAGCAACGACTTGTCACTAAAGATTCCACTCGGGCCGCCAATCTCCAAACCATGTTTATCTTCAAAATAGGTCGCTAACTCATTAAATTCCTTGAGAGGTTTCTCCCCCATAACCTTTGTCATCATTACCCTAAGAAGCGAAGTCATTCCTTCCCTTCTAACAATGTCAATTGTCTTCTTCAACATCGGCTTCTCTTATGTGTAGCTATTGCGCCAGGAGATTATGCATCCGACCGCACTTTCATATCATCTCTGCAATCTCCAGTATCCTCAAGCCCCTTCCAGTTGACCCTGTGAAATAGGTCCCCGCTTTGCGGGATATTTCACGGGGTGAGGATTATGATGGAGACTCTAGGGTAATGCGTGATGAGTGATCTGTGATGTGTGATCGGTTGCGGTTCATTCACTTTACTCAAACCCCTGTTACCCGTCACTCTTTACTGGTCACTGCCTTGCCTTTTAAGTACTTTATCAAGCCGAGTAGCAATTTCCTTACCCGCTCGACTCTTTCATTTATTTCCTCATTTTGGGCATATCCCAAATCTCTTGATAACAGCAGTTGCGTTTCTAATTCAGCCCCGTTAGATAGCAAGCATCTAATGGGGTCAGCAAGAGAGCCCAATGATACATAAAGGTACTGAATAAATTCCTTATGTGAGTTTCTTGCCGCGCCTTCAGCTAAATTACTTGGAATTGATACGGCTGCCCTTCGTATTTGAGACACTAATCCGTATGTTTCTTCCTTGGGAAAATCCCTCGTTAGCTCGTATATCCCTTTTGCTAAAGCCATCGCCTCTTTCCAAGCCTCGAGATCCTTATGCGTCCTAATTTCACCCATCACTCTTCACCCATTACCCATTACCCTTTACTCTTTACCCTTTACCCTTTACTCTTTACTCTTTACCCATCACCCAATCGAGACGAGGCTTCTAACATTCAAATCGGTATCCTCAGCCATCAAATCAAAATGTCTATCGGCGTGCAGCAGCAAACAACCAGTAACAATTGCTGCTGCGCCGATGAGAATGTCAGTATAGGGAATAACCTTTCCTCGCTGCCGTAGCTTAAAAGAAAGCTGAGCCGCCAGCTCCCAGTCGGCTTCATTTGTGGGTATCTGATGAAGGGCATCAAGACGACTCTTGAGCCGGTTGAACTCACTCGATGATTTTGTCCCGCCCAGCAGCTCCAGGCGCACCATAGGAGCAATAGCTACCCTGTTTTCTGCCAGTAGATGTTCCACTTCATCCTTTACTACCGGCGACGGGGATCTCCTCAGAGCCAGAATCCAAACCGAGGTATCGATAAGTACGAGATTATTAATCATTCAGCCGTCAGCCCTCAGCGTTCAGCTTTTGCACGAATCCTGTAAGCATGCGCTTTACTTCCGTTACCTGGTCATTCAATGCCTCATAAGTTCTTAATTCTAAGTATCCCAAATCCCGGGCAAGAAGTAGATGATATTCAGTCTCACTGGCACTCCTCAAAGCAATCTACAAGAAGCGAGCGAACTCACGGTTTCCGTCACACCCACATCCCTCCGCGATATTCGCCGGGACCGATGAGGCAGCCCTTCGAAGTTGACTTACTAATCCGTAGGTTTCTTGCCGGGGAAAGGATAGCGTAGACTTATATATGGACAGTGCCACTTTGTGAGCTTTCTGCCATACTTTTAAGCTTCTGAAATCTTTCATTGTTGAGTATTCAGCGGTCAGCCATCAGCGTTCGGTGAGTTGCTGATTGCTGAAAACTAATAGCTGAACGCTTATCGAGACTATGACTCATCTCTTAGTTTCTCCAACTCTTCTAGAGAAAGAGCCAAGTCGAATGTGCCCAGCTCTTGCCGGAAAGCTTCTAAATTCTTCTTGCGAATCAACTCTTTCAACCCGGTTGTAATAACCTGTTTCTTAGTCTTGGCTCCACTCGCTTTCATTGCTTCATTCAGCAATTCGTCATCAATAACAACGGTCGTCTTTGCCATACTTCACCCCCATATTCATGTCTGGTCTATGTATGGCTCAATTATACAGCCACCGGATATGGCTGTCAAGTACACCACACCTCTGGGTCTTTATGCGTTTTGATTTCACTCATAACGCTTTACGCATTACCCGTCACCCATCACCTTTTACTCTTCACCCTTTACTCATCACCCATTACGCATTTTAAGCCCACTCCAGTTAGGGATTATGATGGACACTTTGGGGTAGGTCATCTTTTGAGCCATTCTTCTCTTCTGATCTCCGCTCGTTTTAGAATCCGGGATAAGAGAGCAACGCCAATCTCTTTTCGGTGAGGGTTTGGAATGGTTAAGACCACGTTTCCTTTTACCATATACGGATGTTTCCCTTCCTGATAAGGACCTTCGAATCCGAGGGCACGGAGCCTATTGACAAGATTCGCCCACGAAACTGGCGAAGGCCTAGCCACGAACTTCTAGTTCCTTTAGTTCTTCTATCCTGTGCTCCCCGATAGGAGGAATAGGCAGCCCTTTCTTTAGCCTCACTATAATCCAGCCATCAATAACCTCAGCTAAGTTTTTGCGACACTCCTCTAAGGTTTTCCCGGTTGCCCAGACACCGACCAGACTTGGCACCTCCCCATAGAATGGCTCCTCATCCTCAATAATCTCATACTTGGCTTCGGCTATAGCAGCTTCAATATAATCAGTAATCATACAGTTTCCTCCTCTTTGAGATTACAACTCCTGCCATCCACCTTGCCCAAAATCCATTAACCACTCTTTCAATCAATCATAACCCACCCGCAGGTTTGCTGCAAAGGTATTCTTTCAATTGCTTCTTAAATATCCGTATCCTCAAGCCCGTTCCAGTTGACCCTGTGAAATAGGTTTCCGCTTTGCCCTGTGGAATAAGGTTTGATGTCCCACTGGGTTGCGAGATATTTCACGGGGTGAGGATTATGATGGACACTTTGAGGTAGGTCATCTTTACTCGTCTCTTCGTAATCTTCTCAACGGAAGTTTTAGTACCGTCTTTGCCAGAAGTCTAATCTTCCGCAAAATTACAGCAGATCAATTATTCCAATCTCCTATAGTTGCATAAATCCGTTTAGACTAATCCGCACATTTCTTTAATGGTTCTTTTAGAGTTTCATAATATCCCATTGGGTACGAATCTTCGGATCCGAAATGATCAACTGGCCCTTCCTAAGGACCGGCTGTCGATGCTTCCGCAAACCTTATCAAGATGGAAAGGACTCTCCCGCCTCCACCTCATGTCAGATTCAAGAAGTCGCATGTTTGACGCATGCAAGCTTCTTGAGTTTTCAACATTTTCACTCACCTTCTTGCCAATGACTATTATGTGGCAAGGTAGCATTGCTTTCAGGAAAACTATCTCCATGTTTAGATAGTCCAGGACGTTGATCCAACTTTCGGTTATGAATACATGATGGTGTAAACAACGGTAATCGAAATTTTGCTTAGCCCTGGCTAAGAACTGCTCATACAAGCCTGCTTCAGGGTCAAGAGAAAGGTCGTGAAGTTTCAGAATCTCAGGTAGATGAGTAAGGTCGTGATCATCTACTCCTTTAGTATAATCCTCAATAAGGTGAGCTGGCGGTGTGATTGGGCGTCTACGATCAAAAGTTCTCTCCATGTGGGGACAGACTAAAAGTATAACCCCACCCACACGCAAAACTCTTTTCCATTCCAAAATGGCTTTCAGTGGATTCGCTATATGCTCAATCACGTGGGACGATATGACAAAGTCATAGCTTTCATTGCCGACACTATCCAGATTGCTGGCCTCGCAAATAAACTGATAACCTGCTGGCTTGTTCGCATGATGCTTAAACTCCCTGCCTTGCCAGACCGTTTCGCTTGAGAAATTACAATTATCATAGGAGCCAACTATTCCATAGATCGGAAGCAACGACTTGTCACTAAAGATTCCACTCGGGCCGCCAATCTCCAAACCATGTTTATCTTCGAAATAGGTCGCTAACTCATTAAATTCCTTGAGAGGTTTCTCCCCCATAACCTTTATCATCATTACCCTAAGAAGCGAAGGCATTCCTTCCCTTCTAACAATGTCAATTGTCTTCTTCAACATCGGCTTCTCTTATGTGTAGCTATTGCCCCAAATTATGCATCCGACCGCACTTTCATATCATCTCTGCAATCTCCAGTATCCTCAAGCCCGTTCCAGTCGAGGATTACGATGGAGACTTTAGGATAGTCCATTACGTTTTTGGGAACCGACCGCGGATGGTTTGGTGCATCACTGCGGCTTTATTGTAACCTCTTTGTCCCAGCAAGGATGCTAAGGCTGCTCCGAGATACGCGATATTTAGAGGATACGCTAAAGCAGCTTTTATAAGATAATTCCTTCCTCGTTTGAATTCCCCGCTTAAACACAACTTATTGCCAGCCGCAATGTAATAGCTTGCCAGCAATTTTCGACCTTTTTCTTTAATATCTCCATAATGCTTTTTTAAGATCAGTTCATACCCCCTAGCGAGAGCACCTTGATTGGCAAGGATGCTGCCTGGTGTTCCACTGTACGCGATTGTTAAAGGCTGATCAATGCACTTGAAGTGGTAATACTTTGAGATCCTCAGCCATAATTCCCAATCCTCTAAACAAGGAATACCCTCATCAAACATCCCTGCCTTCGCAAAACACTCTCTTTTTACAACCGCAGCCGGAGTAGCCACAAAGTTCCCTCTAACGAGACTATCATAAATGTCCCCCTCCTTTGGGGTCGACTCAGGAGACGGTATATAAGTTTCCTTATCCCCTTCTATTCTCAAAAAAGCCGTGTACACAACGCCAATGTTGGAAGACGCGGTCCTGAAACCTACCATCTGCTTCTCAAGTTTCTCTGGAAGCCATTCATCATCGCTATCCTGAAAGGCAACGTATTTACTCTTTGTGGCTTTTATCCCAGTATTGCGTGCAGCAGCTACACCTTCATTTCTCTCATGCTTGATGTACCTGACCCTTTTATCATTAAAGCTTTTCACCACCTCTTCAGTGTTATCTTTAGAAGCATCGTCAACAACAACTATCTCAAAGTCTTGGTAGGTCTGGTCGAGCACGCTCTGGATAGCGTGGCCTACCATATGAGCTCGGTTATAGGTTGGAATTATTACGCTTAGGCTTATGTCAGTGCCTGTCATAAGCCCTTCCCAATAGCACGCGAAAGCCCTTTTTCAACCCTTTCGCGATAACCTGTTTAGACCAGAACAAACGAGGGCTTAATCTCAGCGCTTGAGCCACGATACGCAAGCGTTTCACTAAGGGAATCTTGCTGTTTGATGCAGCTAGAGTCAATAGTCTCATCCCGGCGTCTTGAGCGACTTCCCTGGTCTCCGCACGGTTTAGAGAGACGGTGTTCAAGTAAGCTCGATGCAGTTGCTTTACTAGAGTGGCTACCTGGTCAATTTGCTGAAGGTTGGCTAAGGGCAGGCCGGTTACCACTCGACGGAGACTTACAACTGTCTCAAGGGAGACATCGGAGCCCAGCAATCGTACGATTAGTGAGTGCATCACCCGGACAGTATATTGCTCTATTGTTTCAGAATGACGCGAGGTGAGACCACCTTGCCAGACTCGGTATCTAACCAGTATCTCCGGAATATTCCCGATTTGGGTGGTAAAACAAGCACGAGCCCAGAGGTCGTAATCCTCGGCCAGCAAGGCTTCAGGACGATAGAAGCCCAATTGCTCAATAACGTCGCGGCGCATCATGACTGAGGGATGAACCACAGGACATCCAAAGAGAAGGGACCATTCTATCAGACTTGGTGTTGCAGGGGTGCGCACCTTATTCTGAGGTACACTGTTCTCGTCAATCACCTCCATCCAACCACCAAGCACACCGACCTCAGGATGTGCATCCAAATACGCTACTTGTTTAGCCAGTCTTTCAGGCAAACTTACATCATCTGCATCCATCACTGCAATATAGTTTCCCTTTGCAAGATGGCACCCTCTATTACGTGAAGCGGTGACCCCTTCGTTTTTTTGGTAGCAAACACGCATTCGGGAATCCTTCTGCTGATAACGGGCAAGAATAGTAGGAGTGCCATCCGTTGAGCCATCGTCGATGATGATGAACTCGAAGTCTCGAAAAGTCTGAGTGAGGATACTTTCAATGGCTTTCTCCAGATGCTTTTCGCCATTATACACTGGCATGAGGACTGTGACTTTAGGCGAATCTGAATTCAAGCTAACCCCATCTCCTTAAATGCCATCTGAAATCTTTTGTGCCAGCTATGGTCACGCAGGCAGCGCTCATGCCCTGCCTTACGTATGCGCTCGCGCTCATCATCGTGCTTGAGATAGTACTTGATTTTCTCAGCCAGGTCTTCTTTATCAGTATAACAGACAATCTCCTTGCCTATGTTAAAGAACTCCGCAAGCTCTTCCATGTGCTCCACCATATAAAAACCGCCGCTCATAGGGACTTCGAAATCCCTTAGCCGCACCTGTAGGATACGTTCTCCAGTCTTGTGAGTGTCGCCGCAGGAGGAAAATCCCAGATTGATTTTGGAGCGGCCATACATCTGGATCAACTCCAGGTCCGACAATGCACCGCCCATGATTGAAGCCGGCAAAACGGCACGAGGCTCTGTATTTCGGATGTTCTCAGGAGGCTGACGGCGGAAATACTGCCGCAGCACCTGTCGGCCGCTCTTGCTCAGCAGCAGTTGCCCGGCGCGTAAGGCTTGCCTTGGAAGACTTGGCTGTCCTGGCGCCTTGGCTTCTGAGGAAAAGTTGTGCCAGCCCCAGCCCCAGACTCGCACATCAATTCCCTGCTCCAGCAAATAATTGATGTATACCGGGCGGTCGCCGTAAGCCTGACCCACGAAGGTAACACCAAATTCAACTGCCAAATCGTACGGTTTATAGATATTTGGGTTGGCTGCCTCCTGGCAGTAAATGGGCCTTGCCCCCATAGCTATATAATCCTTAACCCGGAACTTTTCGGGCACGAGGCACCAGTCGTAATGCGGGGCGATTTCCGAAACAAGGTGTAGCTGGTATGAGCCATTGCAGTACCAGTTGACTGTTTTTATTCCCATAGCTTTTATTTCGTCAATTGCCTCAGGCAGGATACAGGCATCGTAGAAATAGCTGAAGAAGAGGTCAACGGGCTTGGTGGCGTGGACAGTTGTTATCTGGTGCAGCAACTCCCTGCTTACCTTGGGCCTATTCTTCTTAATGAAAGCTTTTTGTATAGGGTCTGCTGGGTTAACATTCTGGAAAGTTTTCCTGAGGTCGTATTGGAACTCCACCACATCGTGTCCCAGGTCCACTAAAGACATGTACAGATTGTTGCGCCACAGATTAGATTGGAAGGCTGAGTTTGGCGTGGTGTCGGAGGCGTAGAAGATTCTCAAGGTTGCTCCGCTCGCATGACAACCCAATTCTGATACTGAAAGTTTTCCAGCCGCTGGTCGTAGCGCTCTACCCGACGCAGTCCGTGAGGGTAAATCTTATATATATAAGGTGTGCGACAATGGCCGGACGAACTCGGAAAAACGGTTTGGCAATTACCCAATATTTGTCGCATGAAACGCAATTCGCCGTTGGCTAGAATATAGTCATTGTTTGCACTGTCATAACGATCTACGTCCCCCTAAGCCGACCCCCTTGTGCCGATGAGGTAGAAATTGCCCTTTAAGTGAGGTATCTCCCATTTTTGCCATTCAAATTCTCGTTTACTTCTTGCATAGGAGTCGAAAAAAGCCTCATTATCTACTTCATTGAAAACCTTTTGGTAAGCTATCAAGTAATTATCGATGTGAGGGAGGCTCTCTAGAAACTCATTTCGAAAGGCAATCGATGTTTCACTAATTGACCACGTAGCTAGAAACAAGCTACAGCCTGTTGGTCTAATCAGCTCTCCTAATTGCGACAAGTCGGAAATACATGATATCCCACTATTGATTGCCACAATTTCACTCGGATTTAACACATTTAATCCCAACGAGCCCAGATAGTATCTTTGCAGAGCCACAAATTCAGGTAGATCGAAGATGATATACTTGCCGCCAAACCCCAAATTATGGAAAAGTCTACACATGCTCCCATATCCACCGCCGAACTCCAATACTAACTCTAGATGATCAACATTCACTCTCGCCTTATCTTCAAATTGACTTAAACTATACGCATGATGTATGAGATTTCCGCTGCTCTGTCTGTATCCGCAGTACATCTCAGGGCACCCAACAGTATTCTCCTTGATAGCCACTTTATAACGACTGTGCCAATACATACTTCTCCTTAAGAACGTTAATTCTTTGGCTATGTAGTCTGCGTTTCCAATGAACATCGTGTGCTGAATAATGTCCCATTGCAGAAACCGCCTAGGGTCTTCTTTTAATATTAGATTGCGCAATCTAGCCACATTTCTTGCCCATTCACGATCGGCATCTGATTGTTTGTATTCATGGGGAGGAAAACTACTAACCTCTTCTCGAAGAGCTTTGCACAATTCATGTTCGTTTTTAACTGATGAGTTCCCCCTTAGTCCTTGTAGTCTTTTGATTACCCTGTTCTTCAGATAATAGAAGGTGAGCCAAATTTTGAAGCCATAGTGCTTAGGCAATTTAATTAGCACTTTTGCTGAGCGGTGGATAAGTGTCATTTTAATATCATCAAAACCTTTCCGATTGTTTTTGCAACTTTCACTTTTGGCTCATCCAAGCTCGTTTGTCAACGAAAATTGTATTTATATAAGTGTCAGCATATGTAAAGTAGCCTTTGGTACGCATCAGGGTGCTGATTTCGTCTATTTTCCTCTCCGATTTGTCTTCCGTATATGTCAAAGTCTCAATGCAAAATATTACTGGTACCTAAACGAAGATTTCAACCGGCTCAAAGCTATCATTAGCCCCCTCTTCAGAAGGCTTAGTTTCTCAAGGACTAATTTGGCACTGCTCGGCTGAATCTTGCCGAAGTGCTTGATGTGGTCTTCCCAAATCAGCGTATTGATTTTCTGGAAATGGGACGCTACAAGCTCTTTGGCATGTAGTGGAACAGCAACGATCACGTCTTCGTTGATTACAATGTAGTACCTATGCTTGCCTGAATTGAGTGTCTCAATGACTGCATCTATCGTAGGCCATTGCTCGATCTTGTGCGGGTGTGGTGGGGGCGATGTGAACAATCGCGCATCATCGATGAATAGAAAATGGTCATGATTGGACGTATTGATAGCTTGGATTTCTTGAATTAGTGGGCACTCATCCATTTCACCGCACGTTTCTCCGCCACTCCAATGAGCATCTAGCCAAAATATGCTTGGACTATCTAGTTTTGGAACAATTTCACTGAGCTTATCTCCACTATTGCCAAGAAGAAATTCAATATTTGCCTTACCCCCATATTTTCGGACAGCCTTTCGATAAAGGCTTTCAGAGATTTCAATTGTTATCACCTTTTCAAATTCTTGACTAGCCCAATTGGCAGTATCCCCAGTATATGTGCCAGTCTCGACAAAGGTACGCACTCCATACGTTTTCCTCAGCTTAGAGATAATTGTGGTTGGTGGTCCAGGGCGTATCAAACCCATGATGAGCTTACTCCATCGATTCAAACCTTATGATTGGTCCTAGAAGCCCAGGCCGTGCCATGATCCAGTAGGGTGATTCACTCAGCCCACCTCTGATTGAGAGCTGTAATGATGGAGCATTGACCCCGGGTTGGCTAATCCACTCTTTAAAATGAATGCTCAAGATCAGTTCGATCCTATAATCTCCTTCATTTAGAGAGTGTTTTGGAAGCCATGCCACAAGCTTGTTGTAGCCTTTCCTAATCGCCGGCCATTTATCCTGGTTAACGTCGGTATGTAACGTCCAGAATAGAAGTTCACCGCTCGATGCATAGACGGCAAATCCCACTGTCAAGGCATCGTTGACTTTTTCCGTATTTCCTTCGATGAGAACGCCAACATCCTCATCTGCACCAACAGGGCGTGAAATAACATTCAAGGTATGATCAACGAGAGAGAATCTGGATGGATTAAAGTATATATTACTTACCCCTGACGTCGCGCCACGGGGCACCCACTCAGTTACCGCGCCATCAATATGCATGTAATTTGAAACAATATCGTGAGTTGCACCTTGTGCTGCTAGCTCGCCATATGAAAGCCAAAGCGTCCTCGGACATAATGTCCGAATAGCATTCATGTTATGGCTCACAAACAAAACTGTTCTACCACCCTTTGTTACCTCGCCCATCTTGCCCAGGCATTTCTTTTGAAATTGCGCATCACCTACTGCCAGAACTTCGTCCACCAGCAAAATCTCCGGCTCCAGGTGGGCAGCCACAGAGAAGGCAAGCCGCACATACATGCCGCTGGAGTAGCGCTTTACAGGCGTGTCCAGGAATTTCTCGATTTCGGCAAAGGCTATGATCTCGTCGAACTTACGCTTGATTTCATCCCGCTTCATCCCCAGAACAGCACCATTAAGATAGATATTCTCCCTGCCGGTAAGCTCGGGGTGGAAACCAGTGCCCACCTCCAAGAGTGAGCCCGCGCGGCCGTGGACCTCGGCATAGCCCTCAGTGGGTGCAGTGATGCGGGAGATGATTTTCAGTAAAGTGGTCTTGCCAGAGCCGTTTCTGCCAATGATTCCCACCGCTTCGCCGCGTTTGACCTCGAAGGAAACGTCTTTGACGGCCCAGATGGTGTTGGGAGTGCTAGCATCTCCTGTTTTCCGCCTTCTGTCTCCCATCTGGCGAAGCCAGTGAACGGGAGCATAAGCTACATTCATCAGGCTCTCACGTATGGTGTTATAGCCCACCGTCTGGCCAATCTTGTAGAGCTTGCTCAGGTTTTCTACCTTAATAGCGATGTCATTCATGCTATCATGCCACATCCGCAAATGCCTTCTCGCGGCGGCGGAAATAGAAGGCACCGGAAATCAGTATGACTAGAATTATCGCCACTGAAGCAATCAACAAGTCGCTCGGAGGCTTTGTTCCTAGAACAGCCCAGCGAAAGCCCTCCAGTATGCCCGACATGGGGTTCACTAATCCGTACACGGTCTGGAAACGCGCAGGAACAAAGGTGGCAGAGTAGACCACGGGTGAGGCATACAACCCAAGCTGGATCAAAACCGGGATGGCATAGCGGACATCCCGGTATGCCACATTGATCGCTGATAGCCAGAGCCCTAAACCTGCGGCGAGCATAAGCTCTAAGACAAGGAAGGCTAGTATCCAGAGCATCGTCACGCCGGGGTAATACCCAAAATACAGCATCATTCCAATCAGGATGACGAAGGCTATGGCGAAATCCAGCAAGGGTGAAAGGATGCCAGCAAGCGGCAATAGCATCCTGGGAAAATACACCTTCTGTACAAGGTTGACGTCCTGTACCAGGCTGTCGCTGGAGCGGGTTAACCCCTGGGAAAACAGCGTCCAGGGAAGCACCCCTGCATAACTGAAAAGGGGGTAGGGGATATTCTCGGAGGGGACTTTGGCCAGTATGCCGAAGAACAGGCTGAATATTATCATCATGAAGAGGGGCTGGATGATAGCCCAGGCAACGCCAAACACAGTCTGCTTGTAGCGCACCTTGATGTCGCGCCAGGTGAAGAAGTAAAGCAGCTCCCGATACGCCCACAGTTCGCGCAGATTGATGGGTATCCATCCCCTCGGGGGGCGAATTACAATAGTGGGAGTCGAATTTATATTTGTTACTTGCCTTGTGTTACTCTCTCTCATTATTTCTTGTGATTCGAGCTTGCTACTCAAGCAAAACCAAATTTTAAAGAATTGTCGAAGAATTTTTAAACCATTTGAAGCTCTCTTTCAGATATTCATCAATTTTATCGCAATTTGCCCCCGTTCAACAAGCTCTGCGGAGTGGGTAGGCTGGCGGACTCTCTTAGGACGGCAAGAACGGTGCTCGTGGTCTAACAGTTGCTTAAGTTTGTTGAGTTTGTTGGGTTCTTAGAGTTCATTGAGTTCGTCGAGTTCATTGAGTTCGTTGGGTTCGCTGCATTTGCGGCTATCCTCCCCTTTCCAGACAGCAACTACGTGGTCGTCTTCAAGTAGCGGAGTATTTCTTCCTTGAATGTCTCGAAATCACCCAGCCTGGACCTGGCTACCTCATAGACCATCCTATCATCTATTCGGGCATATTCATGAACCAGAATATTCCTGAAACCCTTCATCTCCCTCAGCGTTTCCCTTGTCTGTGGGGATATAACTCCCGCTGCCTCTAACTTCTCAAACAAATCATCCTCTTCCGCAGGAATACCCAACCGTAGTCCCGTTACTAATAGATGGCACACGTCGATGACAGCTTCTATGGATAACTGAAGCAGTCTTTCACAAGCTCTCCTCTTTTCAACTTTCTGGTAGGCAGCGAAATCCGGCGGCACAATTGTACGAAGCTCTCTGAGGTATCCTTCGAGTTGGTCTATCTTGCCCAGGATTCTCTCACGGTCCAACATGAGCGAGCTCCTCTAAGTATCCGTAGTATAGATGCCTGAAATCCTCAAAGGCTTGTGCCGTTCTGAACGCTATCTCATAGAGAAGGTCATCATCCTGGCACAGAAGAATTTTCCCTTCCTTCAACACTCTGCGTCGGATGTACAGGGGCAATTGTGAGAAGACATGAACGTCAGCGTTGCCTTCTTTAAGATAACTCAGCCTTTTTTGGTGAAGTACCATGGGACCATAATTGCCAGGGCGAAGCACAAGGCAAACATCAGTGTCTGAACCGGGGACAGACCCACCCCGAGCCCGACTGCCGAAGAGAAAAACGGCTACCACGTCCGCATCTTTCTTGGCCTTAGTTAAGATTCCATCTACTTCCATATATTCACTTTAATTTATTCATGAGTGTTTTGCTCCGGTTCTCCTTCATCTCTGCTTCTATTATACCAGTACTCTTCAAGGGGCAGAAGACAAGCCCGGTCACTCCACACCTATTGGCCAGCACCCTCACATGAGTTTGTTGAGTTCGTTGAGTTCCTTTATAGTTGAAATGATAAGACCAAAGCCCTTTGAATTCGTAAAGAAGTGGGACAGCCTTCAAGGGGTCTTTTTCAATACTGGTAAGATGTTCCTCTTTGATTATCCTTTGTAATTGCTTATCTAGTTTACGAACATCGCTTTTAACAACGCTGGCAAACTTGACAGTATACACTGGTTCCTTAGTCAACAAATAGCTCTGCTTTGTATAAAGTTTTCCCTTCTTTAAGCTCTGCCGCTGCTCTACGTCGCCTCTGTTTAAGCTCGGTTGCTAGCTCTGGTTGTAGTAAAAACTCCAGGGTTTCAAGCTCTGCTGGGCTAAGACCTTTCAGTAACTGAGCCAGCCGTTCCAGATTAACTAGTTCAGCCCTATCCATCTCCTTTAGTGCGCTAGACATTTCAGTCACCCCCTACTTTACTGAGCTTAGTATCATCTCCACTTGATACATTTTATCACGTTTGTATTCTGGCCTAATAAACTTCTACTCTTACAGGTCCTTATCCCTGCTTTAGAGCCCAATCACAAGGTATATCATTATCGAGGGGTCGATGCGGAACTCATCATTATTGTTATAATACTGAGAAGTTTCACTCTCCCTTCTCAATTGGCAACGAGCGTAGGCGTATACGTGTTGCCTCTAATACGACAACACTGCCTTGCTCTAGTGCTTCCCTAATAGTTGGCAAATTAGCGAGCAACAGAGCCAACTGTGACTCAGGTTTCTTATATGGATGGCGTAGCAAGATTACCGAAGGTTTTTTGTCATGCCACAATGCTAGCAGTATGCCAAAGTCCGTATCTGCTGAAACCAATACGCGATTTTCCACTGCCGCACGCTTAAATATCTCTTCATCCGAGGCAGATTGCATTCCATAATCTCGCACATGCATGGCATCATATCCAGCTTGCTTTAGGCCTTCAGCGATAATAGGGGAAAGCGCACTATCTACCAGGAACTTCACGAAGTGCTCACTAGCGGTAGTTCATGCTCTGTTACCGCTTCAGCGGCATAGTGTAGCGCCTGGTGGATATCTTCGGGTTGGAGATCAGGATACGCCTTTAATATCTCCTCCTCGCTCATCCTGTCAGCTATCATCCCTACCACCGTCGCCACCGGGATACGCAATCCTCGGATGCAAGGAACTCCATCCATCTTGTTCGGTTCAACCGTAATACGCGTGAATTTCATTTGTGTGATAAGTATAGCTTAAACTCCTGGTCTTGCAAATATTTACAAAGCTGAAATTTCTAATCCGCTTTAGCCCTGCTTCAATGCCGAATCATAGGGCATATCGTTGTCAAAGGGGTCGATGCGGAATTCGTCGGGCTGCATAGTCAGAGGTTTCGCTTATGGCTCAACCTACCTTGATAGTTACCAATTCCCCTTCCTCTGTCAGCTCGAAAGGTGTCATAAGCATGTCCTCAGCTCCAATTTTGAGTGACTTTAGCAATTCCTCCCTGGTTCTTTCTTGAGCATTTACACCGGGCAAGTCTATAAGCCACCCAATCCACCAGTCGTCACTTTTTTTAACTACGCCTCTGAACTCCACTCCTTCACCTCCTTTATAGTACTACTTCAACAAGAGCAGCCGTAGTGGCAGGTGGTGGGACATCCAGGCCTTCCGCCTTGAGTCCTTCAATGTGGAATTCAATGGCTTCCTTTATTCTTTCCGTTGTTTCTTCCACGCTTGCCCCCGTAGCTACACAGCCGGGCAAATCCGGGCAGTATGCACAATAATTGCCCTCAGCCCGTTCAATTACAATTGTATATTTAAACATCTCTTCTCACTCCTTTCAGACCAGCTCGCTTCAGTATACTGTTTAGAGTTCCCTTGCCAACGTCATCACTGAATTTCCCGGAGATAGTCACCAACCCTTTCTTAGCTGGATGCTTGTATTGTCTAGGATCCCCTTTCGTTCTTGCAAGATCCCATCCGTCAGCCTCTATAAGTCTTATGACCTTTCTGATTTTCACCGGTCCCTACACCTTGCAACATTCAAATTGGTCATTAGTCAAAGCTAGTCAATAGTCTAGAGTCGGGAGTTAGATTAGTCAAGCGGGGTTTACTCCTTCGACTTCGCTCAGGACAGGCCTGAGCAGAGAGGAGATTCTTCGCCCCGACAAGGCTTCGGCGTGAGTTCAGCCGAATGCTCAGGGTTCAAAATGGCACATTCCCTCTGTCATTGCGAGGCTGGCGAAGCCAGCCGAAGCAATCTCGGTGGGGGCAGTGAGATTGCCACGCTTCGCTCGCAATGACAAGAACCGACAGCCGCACGCTTATTCCTGCTTTAGAGCCCAACCTTAAGGTACACGGTTCTCAAAGTGGTCAATGCAGGATTCGGCGGTCGACGAGGTAGGGCTCAAATCCTGATTCAGCAGCGTCAACCTGGTCCAATGAGTCTCCCGGACACGTTACTAGCTGTCCTGAACTCGCGAGGCAGGTACCAAGTTAACATAGCCAGCTCCGACGACAGCAATCCTCATTGACGGTCATTCATGCATATGTTAGTCTGCCCTTCGGAATTGGTATTTCGCGCCCCAGTGTTCCTGCAGTTTCTATCCATTCGCAAATCGTCACCTGGATATTCTCCAGTGCTTCTTCGTAAGTGACTCCGTCCGCCATGCATCCCGGCAGTTCAGGAACCTCAGCTATATACGCCTGGTCTTCCTCACTCCAATAAACAATCACCTCATACTTATACATCTCTAACCTCCTTACCAAGCTTGTACTTCAGAATTATACTCCTTACTTGCTTAACCTGGTATGCCTTAGCCATTCCATTTCCTAAAGGTTGTAGGTTTAAGATTTCAGCAACCCCAGTCTGACTGAAAATGTGATGATCCCCTCTGATTCGCTCGTCAAAACCCAAACTCGATACAAGGCTTCTTAACTCGCTGAATCTAATGTTCTTGTCAGAAAGGCCACTAAGTACTTTTTCTAGGATCCTCTTGTCCATCGTTCTCGCTTAGACATCCAGCAGGCCCACATAGCCATCCCTGATGACGATGAGGTTCATTATTCACATTATAGACAACCTCGCATAGCCGAAGCAATCTCGGCGGGGCGATGAGATTGCCACGCCCCGGCAAGTCGGGGCTCGCAATGACACAAAAGAAACGGGCTGCTTTACATCAGGCAATGTGCCCTTTGGTGACCATATAATCTTTGAGCGCCTCCTGCCAGGGTCTCATGTCGTCCACCCCTAGGAGCCTAAGGTGATAATTGTCCAGCACCGAGTAGCGGGGCCTCCGGGCTTTCTGAGGGTACTGGTCTGAAGTTATGGGGACGACCGGAGTCTTTATGCCAACGAGTTTAAGTATTCCGGTGGTGAACTCGTACCAGGAGCAGACGCCTCTATTGGTGATATGGAATATGCCGTAATAGTCGGTGGTCATCAACTGGGCTATTTTCCGGGCTAAGTCCATGGTATAGGTGGGAGAAAAGACCTGGTCATTAACCACCCTGAGTTCATCGCGCTCTCTGGCCAGCTTGAGCATGGTCTCAATGAAGTTACCACCTTTGCCACGGGAGCCGGCAACGCCAAAAAGTCCGGAGGTGCGGACGATGAAGTGCTTATGGCAGAGATGCTGGACGAAGTTTTCGCCCGCAAGCATTGACTTCCCATAGGTATTGAGTGGCGCGGGCACATCAAATTCGGTGTAGGGGCGGGGCTTGTCCCCGCCCGCTTTGCGGGAGACCACAAGGGTCTCCCCTACACCCCCAAAAACGTAGTCGGTGCTAAGATGCACCAGCCGGGCTCCGAGTTCTTGAGCAACCACGGCAACATTGCGGGCTCCCAGAGCGTTCACCGAGAAGGCTTTGTCTTTTTCAATCTCGCAGTCATCAACCCTAACATAGCCGGCGGTATTGATGATTATGTCAGGCCTATATTTGCTGAACGCCTGCTTCACCGAACTCATGTCGCTGATTTCGATGTCTTTATGGGTGAGCGGAATAAGCTCAAAATCTCGCAGGACTTTGCAAAGGTCGGTGCCTAGTTGTCCATTGGCGCCCGTGACTAAGACTTTCATCTATGAGAATACATTCTCTCGTAGTATTTGGAATACTCGCCGCTCTTGATTGACCGCCACCAGGACTCGTTCTTTAGATACCAGTCCACAGTAGCGCTCAAGGCCTTCTCAAAGGAGTACGCTGGCTTCCACCCCAGTTCCCTGGCTATCTTGGCACAATCCAGAGCGTAGCGGCGGTCGTGGGCCGGACGGTCGGTAACGAATTGCATCAGGCTCCGCGGCTTGTCCAGCAGCTCCAGCAGCTTGTGGACAAGCTCTAAGTTGGTCTTTTCATTGCCACCGCCCACGTTGTATATCTCGCCAGGCTGGCCCTTCTGAATGACGACATCGAGAGCCCGGCAATGGTCGCTGACAAAGATCCAGTCGCGGATGTTGAGACCATCACCATAGACAGGGATTGGCTTATCCTCCAGGGCGTTGGTGACAGCCAGAGGAATTAGCTTCTCCGGGAACTGGTATGGTCCGAGGTTGTTGGTGCAGCGGGTGACGATTGCCGGCAGATGATGAGTCTTGAAATAAGCAAGAGACAGAAGGTCGGCAGCGGTTTTGCTGGCAGAATACGGACTGCTGGGAGACAAGGGCGATTCTTCAGTGAAGAAGCCGCTATCGGTTGAGCCGTAAACTTCATCGGTGGATACCTGGATGAATCGTTGAATTCCGTGCTTCTTTGCCCCTTCCAGGAGCACCTGGGTCCCTTTAACATTAGTTTCGATGAATGGCGAGGCATCCAGGATGCTGCGGTCAACATGGCTCTCGGCAGCAAAGTTCACAATGACGTCGAACCCCTGGCCCAGTAATTTGTCAACCAGCTTTCTGTCAGCTATATCTCCTTTGACAAAGTGGTAGCCAGACTGGTCCTGTATATCTTTCAGGTTTTCCAGGTTGCCGGCATAGGTGAGCTTGTCGAGATTGGTTATCTCCCAATCCGGGTGTTCCTTTAGTGAATAGTGAATAAAGTTGCTGCCGATAAAGCCAGCGCCGCCGGTGACAAGAAGCTTCATTCTGCCTCCCACATGATAATACTATAACCTTTGAACCGCCATCATGTCACCCTGAGCGAAGCGAAGGGTCTGTGAGATTCTTCGCTCGCTTCTCTCGCTCAGAATGACTATGGTGGGAACGGCTGTAGGAAAACCCGATATCCGCATTCTTCAGAGTGGGCCATCTCCTGTCTTTCTCGGACAGAATCGGCTCTTTAACAGGCCAATCGATATTCAAGTCCTCATCATTCCAGATAATACCAGCTTCAGATTCAGCGGAGTAGACAGCGGTGGTTTTATATAGGACCTCGGCAATGGCTGAAAGGACACAGAAACCATGAGCAAGGCCTGCCGGAACATAGAGCATATTTCTGTTTCCTTCCGATAGGACCACCCCCACCCATTTGCCCCATGCAGGGGAGCCCTTTCTTATGTCAACGGAGACATCAAATATTTCACCTTTTATCGCCCTCAACAACTTTGCCTGGGCAAAGGGCGGGTTCTGATAATGTAATCCCCTGAGAACCCCTTTACTAGAACGGGAGTGATTCTCCTGGACAAAGTTGGCCTTTATACCGGCAGCTACAAAATCCGGCATCTTATATGTCTCCATAAAGAAACCCCGCTCGTCCTCAAAAACCTTTGGTTCTATCAAGACTAGCCCGGCAAGCTCCAACCTCTTGAAAATAAACGGCATAGTGTGCCTCCTTCGTTTCTAGAGTTCCACTTTGGCATCGTCGCCAACGAAAAGCCTTACCGCCTTCAAATTCTGCCCACCCTTTATTACCTCAGTGCTTCGGCCAATAACGCTATCAGCCAGGCGCTCAATTCCCGAGATACGGCAGCTCTCCAGAACAACCGAGTGCTCTATTGAGGAGTGCTCGATCACTGTGCCCGCTCCAATGCTCGTGAAAGGACCGATAAATGAATTCTTGACCTGACACCCTTCGGCAATGGATGCCGGGCCTCTTACAGTGCTGTTTTCTATCCTTGCCCCTTGTCTGATTTCCACCCTGCCAACGACCCGGCTTTGAGAATCCACTTCACCTCTAATGTCTCGCTTCAAGTAATCATCAAGGACAATACGGTTAGCTTCCAAGAGGTCATCTTTCTTCCCGGTATCCAGCCACCAGCCAGTGAGTATGTGACTGCGCACCTTCTTGCCGGAATCAATGAGCTGTTGAATGGTATCGGTTATTTCAAGTTCTCCCCGCCATGAGGGTTTTATCCTGTCTATTGCCCGGTGTACGTCTTTGGTGAAGAGGTAAACGCCAGGTACCGCCAGATTTGTTTTCGGTTCGCGTGGCTTCTCCACGATCCTGGTTATCTCGCCTTTTTCGTTTAGTTCGGCAACGCCGAACAGGCGTGGGTCGGCGACTTCTTTGAGGAGAACAAGGGCATCAACCTTGTTGGTAGTGAACTCCTCAACGAAGCTCTTGACCCCGCCCTGAATAAGATTATCGCCAAGAAACATCAAGAAAGGGGAATCCCCAAGGAAGTCTCGGGCTGTCCTAACAGCATGGGCCAGACCTAAAGGTTCAGGCTGTAAAATGTAAGTAATCTGAGCATTCCACCTCGAACCATCTCCCACCGCTTCCTTAATCCCCTGCCCGGTTTCCGGTGAGATAATAATACCAATATCCTTTATTTCAGCCTCAACGACCTGCTCCAAAACGTAGTAAAGTATTGGTTTATTAGCCACCGGAATAAGCTGTTTAGACAGGGTGTTCGTCAGCGGCTTAAGTCTCGTTCCCTTGCCGCCCGCCAATATTAACGCTTTCACTTCAAATGCCGTCCCCTAAGGAGTAGGAGGTATTATATCACCTTGCTTAACTCAGTTACTCACGACTGCTAACTTCCTACGTTCTCGCCTTCTAAGCAGTTTATCAGAGGAGCGTTTGGCAAGGCAAGCTTTCATTGCGAGGCACGCCCTTCTCTGTCATTGCGAGGAGCCTCGCTGAATCGGGGCGACGAAGCAATCCGGGGGAGGGGTATGAGATTGCCGCGCTTCCCCTTCGCGGTGCTCAGGGCTTTGGCTCACCGCAATGACAAACGGAGAGAGGGGCACAATGACACTCCCCCTGGTCGTTGCGAGGCTTACGAAGCCAGCCGAAGCAATCCCCATCGACGCTATGAGATTGCCGCGCGGAGTTTACCCTGAGCTATGCAAGATTCTTCGCGGAGCCTGTCCTGCGCAATTCAAGATCCTTCCCCTTCACTTCGTTCAGGGTCAGGATGACAGGAGGCGAAGGGCTCAGAATGACACAGAGCGAAGGGCTCGCAATGGGCATATATGCAATTTGTGTTGTTTTCTAGCTTCAGCTCGAGCATAAGTTATATACTATGAACAGAAAAACCCTGTCCTCGATGTTCCACAGCCTCAGTCAATCATTCGAAGAGAAGTGACATTTTCCCCTTGTTCAAATGAAGAATTCATGCTAATTTCTGTTTGGAACTCGTGTTCTACCCTGACAAACCAAATCCCGCAGGTGAGGCTCCCCAGACCGTGACTGTAAACCCAACACAGACTAAAAGGAAGCGCGGTGGCCAGAAAGGCAACCGGAATGCCCGTAAACATGGCTTTTATTCCGGTACCCTTAGCCCTGCCGAAACGTCCCAACTGTGGAACATTACGAATCTGGAAGGCGTTGACCCTGAAATAGCGTTCATTCGCGTCAAGTTACAGTCTTCTCTTCAGTACGACCCCGGTAATCGCCGCGTAATCAGAGAAGCCTCCAGATTACTCGTAAAATGGTATTCTGCAAATTACGGGTTGGACCCAACCGACCGCAACTACCTCAAAACCGTTGTCGAGAATCTTTTGGAGATTGCCTCCCTGCGTCAGTCCGCCAGCCCACGGCTCGCAGAAATAAATGGCAACCCGACGAAACGAATCGTACGTACTTTAACAACTGAATCTTCCGGAGGTAATCGCCTTACGTATGAAAAAGAGCTGTTGAACTCCAGAAAAAATAGCCATTTTTACAAAACGAATCATCCCGGCTTCCCTCATGCTCTTCCCCCTATGACAAGCACCCAAATAACAACATCTCCTGCATATATGCCCGCAATGACAAAACAGGAAAGACTCGCAATCACAATATGGAGAGCCACAGAATGACAAAGCCCAAAACCCAAATGAGAAAAGGAGAGAGCTTGCGCCAGGAACGATGGCTGTGTTTTTACTCAGGACTCGTCTGAGCCAAGATACTTGAAGATCTTCACAGTTGTCGGGGCGGTAGCGCCATCAGGTTCGGGAAGGATGTGCTCGGGATATACACGCTTGTAGCTAGCTAATGCCTCCAGTGGGACGGGGCTGGTGGAGGCGCTGATGCCCTACTGTACCATATTCAGAAGCTCAAAATACTTTTCCCGACTCAACCCGGCCGTCGTCAGATTAGTCCGAATGTGAGTTACCGGAACTTTGTGAGGACTGACCTTAATGACCACAGGCCGCTTCACACCTGGTTTGGTCATGATAATGTGGTCCCCTTTTTGACGCTTAACTTTGAATCCTTCTAGCTCGAATATCTGGATTAGTTTGGAATAATGGATTGGGGTAATTCTTTGCGCTGGCACCTCTCATCCAATCGATAAGGCTTCCTCGGCAACAGGCTTGCGGCGAACCCAGGTATCATGGTCTTTGGCAAAGCTAGCTTCGCTCATTACATCTTCCAATGTTCCCATAGCTTCGCATTCTTCAATAAATGCCTCCATTGCCTCATGGAGAGAGCGTCTCGCTTCTTCAACAGTCTCTCCAAAACTGGACACGTTGAGTTCAGGGCAAAGGCCTATGTAGAGGTCACCTTCCTGAAGAATTTCGGCACGAAAAGTAATCTTCGTCATTGATAATCGTCTCCCCTTGCTCGATATACTGTTTCTTTATCATATACTCTCTAAGGGCTTCCTGCCAAGTTGGCATATCATCCATCCCTAAGAGCCTAAGCTGAGAATTATCCAGCACGGAGTAGCGGGGCCTCCGGGCTGCAGCCCCGACAATACATAGCATGCGCTTCAAGCTACAGTCAGATACCTTTGAGTGATTTTGTCAGCGACTTCCTTTCCCAGTCGCTTAGTAGCATCGACTATCTCAATGCTTAGTATATCTCCCTTCTTTCCGATGTCTAAAATCACTCCTTCGCCAATCTCTTCGCTATACTCGAAGTTTCCCTCTTGAAGTTCTATATTGAGGACATCTATGTCTTTCATATACTTTATGACCACAATTTCACCCCCTTAAGTATCGTTGCGGCCTAGCTGGATATGCAGTTATCACGAGATAATCATCCGCGTGCTCCTCAAAAACTACTCTCAGCAAATACCTACCGTACATCCTCTGAGCGATCTTTCTTCCGAATTTCGCCTCTACAACAGAATCTGGCGCTAGTATCGTTTCTTCTACATTGGCTCTGACTATCCCCCTTTTGCCCATCTTATACAATGCGTAAGGATGGAAGACAATCCTTTTGTCCATAATATCTAATACTTCGGTTTCCTTCATCCATCATATACTTTTTGGAGTTTGCTGCCAAGTCAGTTGCATTCATGCATTTCACGCAGCTATGACCTTGCAGGATTGTCTGGGAAAATGGCGAGGTTCAAGTGCCGTGTCTGCATGCGATCGGTTTATTTCAGGCAATGTGCCCCTTGGCTATCAGGTAGTCCTTTGACGCTTCCTGCCACAGCCTCATGTCATCCATGCCCAGCAGCCGAAGGTGACAATTATCAGCGGGCCATGCAGAGTTAGTTAGGTATGCCGTCACCGCCGACCCCACTTCGATGATCCAAGCATCTTTTCGATGCACCGCTTCTTCAAATCGTCCCAGTGCCAAAGACAAATCTGGCAACGTCCTCTCGTTTATAACTAACCTAGCTATAACCCTACCCACAGACCGTGAGTGCACAGAGCCATCACCATTAACGCTACACTAGCTCATAGTCTTTATGACTTCTCTTATTTCATCTTTGAGTGGAGGGATATCCTTCTTCACAGTATCCCACACAGCGTCCAGGTCCACACCAAAGTAGTCGTGTATCAGCTTGTCCCTCATTCCGGCTACATCTTTCCATGGTACTTCTGGATGCGCCTTCTTCAACTCTGAAGACAGCTTCTTTACGGCTTCACCAATAACTTCGATTTGCCTTATGACCGCATCCTGTCGCAAATGGTTGTTCAGAAAATCTCTATATGTTATGTCCCGGGTATATTCTTCTATTCGACATATAGCATCCAGTACGTGCCTCAAGTATACGGAATCATCCTTTCTCACCCGTAGATTACCTCCATCTGCTGCTTCACAATATCAATCAGATACGGGCTTATGGACTTCTCCGTCAGTAAGTCTACCTTTATTCCTAGTGTTTCGGAGAGCTCCCTTTCTATCTTTACCATCTCAAGAAGGCTCTTCCGTTCCGAGAACTCCACAATGACATCTATATCGCTCTCTGGTCGTTCTTCTCTTCTAGCATAGGAACCAAAGATGGCTACTTTCGTCGCCCCTTGCTCCTTAAGTGCCCGAGTGATTCTGGCAAGGATTGTGGCCCTATTCATCTTACCCCCGGATAACACACATATTCTCGACCGTTAATGTGAGTAATCATACGATATACACAGAAGAGAAGCAAGCAGTCCGGCCTTGTTTTCAGTAAGCTGCCAGTCTCATGTGATACTTGTCAATATATGTGTCGTCGAGGGGCTGGGATTGCCGCGCTTCGCTCGCAATGGGCATATATGCAATTTGTGTTGTTTTCTAGCTTCAGCTCGAGCATAAGTTATATACTATGAACAGAAAAACCCTGTCCTCGATGTTCCACAGCCTCAGTCAACCATT
>Ga0299915_10000218_pt1 | contig 44738 bp, 38 predicted proteins | sample RVTome_13_FD_200263 | JGI IMG/M metagenome (GOLD analysis project Ga0299915, IMG submission 200263) | Soil microbial communities from uranium-contaminated site in the Upper Colorado River Basin, Wyoming, United States - RVT92D227 (version 2) ...
GACGAGCAACGACTTCGAGCGGAGGTTGCGAAACGCGTTCTCGAGCGATCCGAACTGCTCGTCCAGATCCATCTCGTCCATCGCGGCCTGTACGCGGATGTACGAGTTCGCGTCGTACGAGGAGGCGAAGCGCTGGCCCTGGTGCTCCAGATAGGAATCGACCTCGAACTGACGCGTGCCGCCGCGGCGTCGCCGGCCGAACTTCCTCTCCATCACTTCTTCGGAGAGATAGGTCATGTGGCCGACCATCCGCGCGAGCGAGAAGCCGCGGAGTGGCTTGTCGCGGTCGTGGTCGTAGTAGTCACCGCCGCGAAACTCCGGGTCGCTCTGGATCAGCTTGCGCCCGATCAAGTGCCACGCGACGCTGACGACGGGGACGGATGCCGCGGCGGCCATGCAGATGAGCGCTCCCACCCGCTCGGGATGGAGCGCCGCCCACATCAGCGTCTGCATTCCGCCGAGCGAGCTGCCGACGATCGCCTTGAAGCGCTGGATGCCGAGGTGATCGGCGATCGTTCGCTGCGACTCGACCATGTCCTCGACGGTGACCCACGGATACTTCGAGCCATAGGGCCTGTCGGTCGCCGGACTGATCGATTGCGGCGCGGTCGTGCCCCAGGGCGAGCCCGGGAAGTTCACGCAGACCACGAAGTGCTCGGCGAGCTCGATGCCCTTGCCGTAGCCGACCATCCCATCCCACCATCCCGGCTTCGGGTCGTCGGGCGAGTACTTCCCCGCCACGTGCGCGCCCGGTGAGAGCGCGTGACAGACGAGGATCGCGTTGCTGCGGTCGCGATTGAGCTCGCCGAAGGTCTCGTAGACGATCGTGAACGGCGCGACGACGTCACCGTGATGGAATCGAAAGCCCTCCTCGAGCGCGAGCGACTTCGGTGGCTCGGAGATGAACGTGTCGTCGACCAGCACGGGCACTACGCCCATTGTGCCCTGATTGCCCGGGCGAGTGAGACCCGGGAAACATGCTAGATGCCGGGGCGCAACCGCCCGCGAATTCGATGCGATGATGCGAAGCCCATGAAGAAGCCGACGGCCCGAATCGCCGAGCTCGCCAAGCTGCTGCGCAACTACAAGGACGCATACTACAACAACACGCCGCTGGTCAGCGACGCCGCGTACGACGCGCTCGAGGACGAGCTGCGCGCGCTCGATCCCGATCACGGTCTGTTCACGAGCGTCGGTGCGCCGACCGCGGTCACCTCGTGGGAGAAGGCCCGTCACGCGATCCCGATGGGCTCGCTCAACAAGGCCGTCAACGAGGACGAATTCCGCCAGTGGGCGACCCGGTGCGACGAGCTCGGCGCCAAGTCCAAGCTCACCGAGATCACCGGCGATCTGTTCGTCACCGAGAAGCTCGACGGGCTGTCGCTCGCGGTGACCTACGAGAAGGGCAAGCTGACCAACGCGATCACGCGCGGAGATGGCGAGATCGGCGAGCGCATCCTCTCGAATGCATGCCGGATGAAGGGCGTGCCCAAGGCGCTGAAGAACCCGGTCTCGGTGACGGTGCGCGGGGAGATCATCCTCAAGCTCTCCGACATGAAGAAGGCGTTCCCCGGCGCGGCGAATCCTCGCAACCAGGCGTCGGGTACGAGCAAGCGGTTCGATGGTCAGGGCTGCGAGCACCTCACCGTGCTGTTCTATGACCTCGACGGCGAGGAGCTGCCCGACGAGGTCCGCAAGTTCAAGCGGCTGACCGCGCTCGGGCTCCTGGTCCCGAACTCCAAGGCGACGGATCTGGAAGGCGCGCTCGCCTGGCATCGCGAGTACGCCAAGACCAGGCGCGCCAAGCTCGACTACGAGATCGACGGCCTCGTGGTCCGCGCCAACGATGTCCACGCGCAGCACATGCTCGGCGAGCTCGGCAATCGGCCGCGCGCGGCGGTCGCGTTCAAGTTCGCGTCGCAGGCCAAGGTCACCACGCTCGTCGAGATCATCTGGGAGACCGGATCGTCGGGTCGCGTCTCGCCGGTGGCCGTGGTCGAGCCGGTCGACCTCGCGGGTGCGACCGTGCGACGCGCGTCGCTGCACACCGCCGGCAATGTCGCCGAGCTCAAGATCGGCGTCGGCGATCAGGTCCTGATCTCGCGCCGCAACGACGTGATCCCGTACGTCGAAGAAGTGGTCACCAGTGCCGGCAAGCCCGCCAAGGCGCCGACGAAGTGTCCGACGTGCAAGAGCATCCTCGAGAAGCTGGGCGAGTACCTGGCGTGCCGGAACCGCGAGTGCAGCGCGCTCGTCGAGGGACGCATCCAGAACTGGATCGATGCGATCGGCGTGCTCGAGTGGGGCGAGAAGCTGATCGCCCAGCTCGTCGAGGCCGAGCTCGTGAGCGAGCCGACGGACCTCTACAAGCTCAAGGCCGAGCAGATCGCGAAGCTCGAGCGCCGCGGCATGGTGATCGGCCAGAAGGTGCTCGACAACCTGCAGGCGCAGCTCCCGCTCTCGCTGCCGAAGTTCCTCGCCGCGCTCGGGATCGAGAATTTCGGGCTGCAGACGGCCAAGGCGCTCGTCGCCGCCGGCTTCGACTCGATCGAGAAGGTCCAGCAGGCCACGCAGGAAGAGATGGCCGTGCTTCCAGGCGTCGGCCCCTCGAAGGCGAAGGCCGTCGCCGAGGGAGTGAAGCAGCGCAAGGCCGAGATCGCGCGCTTGCTCGCGGTCGGCGTCGTGCCCGTCAACAAGGCCAACGCCGGCCCACTCGCGGGCAAGACGTTCTGCTTCACCGGCGCGCTGTCTCGCCCGCGCAAGGAGCTCGAGCAGCTGGTGGAAGCCAACGGCGGCACGCTCCTCAACGGCGTCACCAAGGACCTCAAGTACCTGGTGATGGCCGATCCGGCCTCCGGCTCGAGCAAGTCGCAGAAGGCGAAGCAGTACGGCACCGAGTGCCTCGACGAGGCACAGTTCATGGCGATGGTGAGCGTCGCCGGCAAGGCCTCGCCCGCCGCCGAGCAGCCGAGCAAGATCACCAAGCCCGGCAGGACCACCGGCAAGGCCGCGACGTCGACCGCTAGCGGAGCGCGCTGAGTGCGGCGATCAACGCGGCCTCCGGGCTGACGAGCTCGAGCCCGTACCCACCTTCGGCTCGACGTGCGACCCGCGCACGCGAGCGGAATTCGTCCTCGGTGAACGCCTCCTTGCCGGGCAGCCGGAGCTCGAGCGTCAGCTCGTCGTTGACGGCGAGCTTCGCATCCGTGAGCACGAACAAGCCGCTCGTGCTGACGTCGCGGCTGTGGCCGTCGATCCGGGTCTTGTCCGCGCGGATCATGCAGATGTCGATCGGCATCGCGATCCGGCGCGCACGCGGGGCCGCGTCGGGTGGATCGGCCGCGCGCGGCGGGATCACCGGGCGATTCGGCGTGCGCAGCGCAGCGAGCACCACGCCCGGGCTGCTCGACCGTGCCACGGGTGGAGTGCGCGCGATCGGCTGCATCGCGCCCGTGATCTTCGATGCCGGCTTCGTGATCGAGTACGGCTGCGAGATGGCAGCCGGCTTCCCGAGCGAGGTGGGAATGATCGACGAGGTCTTCATCGAGGCGGGGACGATCGAGGCCGGCTTCACGGCCGTCGCGGGCTTCGCGATCGAGGCCGGCGCGACCGAGGGCTTCGATCGCGACCGCGCCTCGGGTCGGATCTCGGAGGGTGTGGCGAGCGGCTTCGCGGCGCCCGCGGATGGCTTCGTTCCGGAGCTGGTCGCGGCTGTGGGCAGGCGACCTGCGGTCGAGGGGACCGTCGAAGATCGGGAGGTGGTCGCGGGCTTCACGTCCGACGCCGTATGGGCGCTCGGGAGCTTGGCGCTCGGTGCGCTCGCGACCGGTCTCGCGATCACGGCCGGCTGCTCGGCGGCGCGAACCGGAAAGATCTCGTCCTCGAGCTCGAGGTCGTCCTCGAGCATCGCCTCGAACATCGAGGCTTCGGCGGCTTCGGCGTAGGCGTCGTCGAGATCGACGTCGACATCGAACGACTCCTCGAGCTGCGCCGCCGCAGCCGTGACCGCCGCGGCTGGCACGACCGGGATTGGTGCGGTGGCCTGCTTCGTCGAGGCCGTCGCCGGCTCGGGCTGCGTGATCGCCACCATCGCGACGAGCTCGCGGACGATCGGGTGATCGGGCGCATGCTCCGCGACGATCTCGGCATAGGCACCGGCCACGACGGGATGGTTCGCGTCGCGCAGGCTGATCTCGGTCGCCAGCACGCCGAGCCAGACGCGGTCGACCTCGCGAGGCGACGACTGCAGCGCGGTGATCACGAGCGGCAGGAGCTCGCGCCGGGTCCCGTCGGCCGCGGCGTGGGCGGCGAGCACGGTCCACATCGCGAGGTGCCCGGGGATGTTCGCGTGCCCTGACTCGTACCCGCGCTCGAGGGCATGGCGCAGCAGCCGCAGCCCGAACCCGCGGTGATGATCGCTCTCGATCAGCGCGAACGCGCACGCGCGCATGCGATCGACCCACTCCGTCACGTCGGTCGACTCGAGCCGGAGCTGCAGGTAGCGCTTGAGCAGCTCCGGATCGCGGCTCTGCCGGGCGAGCATCAACAGAAACGCGGCCGCGGTCGCGTGTGACGGGTGCGCGGTCAGCGCGGACTCGAGCCACCGCGTCACGTCGCCGGTGCGGCCCGCAGCCCGCGAGAACCGGGCCGCCATCACGTAGGCCTCGGCAGCCTCGGCGCCGGTCGACGTGACCGCGCGTGCCACGGCATCCGCGACGTGATCCTGCAGATCCTCGCCGCCCATCAGCGCGCCGAGCTCGCCGGCATGGACGCCGTGCTCGGCGCGCAGACCGGCGAGCGCCAGCGCGCACAGATCCGGTTGGTCCGCGTCCCACCAGGCCTCGGCCTCCTCGAGCACGAGCCGCGGATCCGCCTCGCCTCGGGCCCGCGCGGCCAGCGTCAGCCGCGCGCGCGCCGACCACCAGCCGAGCTCGAGCGCGAGCTCGCGCGCCCGATCCACTCCGCCCGCGCCGGCCAGCTCGTACAGCGCGATCGCGCGCCGGCGATCCGGATCGATGTACTCCGACGCACGCCCGAGCTCGACCGCGGCGCGTTGCGCCTGTTGCTGGTTGTCGGCGCCGGCCAGCTGCTTGCCGAGCCGCTCGATCGCCGCACGCCAGTCGTGCTCGCGCCACAACACCGGCAGGACCCACGGCGCGATCGACATCCCTCGAGCATAAGCCAACCCCGCCGCCGATTTCCCGACCGAGCCGGATTGATCAGCGCGCGCTTCGCCGAAACCTAGAGGATGACGGTGTTGATCGGCTGGACGTTCATGCCACCCGGATAGCCGTACGAGACGTTCTCGGTGAACGTCGACGTGAGCGGCGTGCCCCAGCCCCAGACCCACAGGCCGAACGGAGCGTCGCTCTTGATCTCGCGGCGGCCGGTCGAGCAAGCGCCGACGTTGGCGAAGTTGCCGGTCATGAGGTCGATGCGCGTGAACTCGAAGTCGTTGCTGATCGGCGTCCAGCCCCCGAGCGCGCCCGCGCAGTCGAGCGTCACGTCGTGGAACTGCGTGTCGAAGCCGCGGCTGCGGATGATGACGAGGTTGGTCTCCGGGTAGGTCGGATCGGCGAAGAAGACGTACTGGTTCAGGTACTGCTCCGGCGGAACACTGACGACGAAGTCGGGGTCACCGGGTGATATGAACCCGGGATGAGCCTTGTAGCGCTGCGGCCGCTCGCGGAGACCGATGTCGACTCGATCATGACCTGGGTCAATCGACCGGAGATCGTCGGCAACCTGGCCGCGTTCGCGGGCGAGCCGATGACCCGCGACGACGAGCTCGCGTGGATCCGCAGGACCCTCGCGTCGACGGATCGCGTGTGGAGCATCTTCGCCGGCGACGACGGGCGCTACCTCGGCCAGATCGGCGTGCACCAGATCCACGCGCGCTCGCGGGTCGGCCGGCTCGGCTGCGTGATCGCGACGCGCGACGAGATGGGCAAGGGCCACGGCTCGGCGGCGATCCGCGCGGTGATCGACCGTGGGTTCGGCGAGCTCGGGCTCCACAAGCTGTGGCTGATGGTGTTCCGGACCAACGAGCGCGGCCTGCGGCTCTACCGCAAGCTCGGGTTCGTCGAGGAGGGCGTGCTGCGCGAGGAGTACTTCCACGAGGGCGGCTGGCACGACATGGTGCGGATGAGCCTGCTGGTGCACGAGCACGTCACGGCTTGCGGCGCAGCCGAGCCTGGTCGATCGCGAGCGTGAGGATCGGCAGCAGCAGGATGACCGGGAACAGGTAGAAGCCCGGGTCGTCGGGCCTGGCGCCGCGCGCGGGCAGAAGATATGCGAAGCCGCTGTACTATCCAGCGTGCTTTCTCGTCGAGTTGCGTGGACGGTCGCGCTCGTTGCGACGCTCACCATGACGGTGAGCTACATCGACCGCTCGACGCTCGCGATCCTCGCGCCGTCGGTGACCAAGGCGCTCGATATCTCGGAGGCGGCCTATGGCTGGCTGACGGCGTCGTTCTCGATCGCGTACCTCGTCGCGACCCCGCTCGCGGGCTGGTGGATCGATCGCGCCGGTGCGCGGCGGGGGCTCGTGTGGTCGGTGCTCGTGTGGTCGGCGTTCGCGGCGCTGCACGCGCTCGCGCCCGGCTTCGGGATCCTGCTCGCGCTCCGCATCGCGCTCGGCGTCGCCGAAGGCCCGAGCTTCCCCGGCTCGGCGCAGACGGTGCAACGCGTGTTGCCGCCGAACGAGCGGGCGCGTGGCTTCGGCGTGCTGTTCACCGGCTCGTCGATCGGCGCGATGATCGTGCCGCAGCTCGCGCCGCTCCTGTACGGCCTCGGTGGGTGGAGGTTCGCGTTCGTCGGGACCGCGGTCGTGGGTCTGCTGTGGATCCCGCTGTGGATCGCGGTGACGCGGCGGCGAGACGTGCGGGTCCAGCTCGATGCGGAGGACGTGAAGCCCACCGGGCCGCGGCCGTCGTTCGGCGAGCTCGTGCGGCATCCGATCATGGTGCGCGCGCTGATCGGCATCTTCGCGGCGGCGCCGGTGATCGGCTTCACGCTCGCGTGGGGCGCGAAGTACCTCGCGCGCGAGTTCGACGTGAAGCAGGAAGCCGTCGGTACGTACCTGTGGCTGCCGCCGCTGTGCCTCGACGCGGGCGCGATCCTGTTCGGCGATCTGGCGTCGCGGTTCCGGCGCGCGCCGGGCGTGCCGCCCCGAGGACTCTACCTGGTCGCGACCGTCCTCGGCTCGAGCCTCGCGCTGTTGCCGCTCGCCACCACGGAGTGGGAGTCGATGGCGATCATCGGCGCGTCGATGGCGGGTGGCGGGGCGCTGTACACGCTCTGCACCTCGGACCTGCTCGCGCGGATGCCGGCGGAGAGCGTGTCGTTCGCCGGCGGCATCGTGGCCGGGGCGCAATCGCTCGCGCTGATCGTGATGAACCCGCTCGTCGGCTGGGCGGTCGGCTACCACGAGGACTACGTGCTGGTGTCGATCGTCCTCGGGCTGTGGGTGATCCCCGGCTCGCTGATCTGGGTGTGCTGGCGACCGGCGCAGCACTACCGCAGCTAACTCAGTGCACGAGGATCCCGCGGGGCAGCGAGATCTCCTCGGTGCGGCGCTCGTTGATCTGGAGCGCGGCGAGGTTCACGAGCATGGCATCGTCGATCGGCGTCCCGCGCTCGGGCACGGTGATCGCGCCGGAGGCGAGCTCGGGGACGAACAGGAGCGGCTTGCCGGCGCCGTTGTAGCCGAGCTGGAGGAACGCGTCGGGCGTGAAGTGCACGCACTGCTTCGCGCAGCAGTGAAATGCCCTGGTCACGCGATAGAAGCCCTCGGGCGGCAACGCGAGGAGCGATTGCACGTCGAACACGCGCGGCAACGTGGTCCCCTTCGGCGAGAAGTGGGCGCGGTTGGCGGTCCAGCGCTCCGGGAAGTACACGCCGGCACCGGGATCGCCGTGGTTGTGGAAGTAGACGAGGCGGCCAGCTGCCACCTCTCCGATCGCCGACACGGTGCGGTAGAGGCCGCAGGGAGGAAGGGCTGTCACCGGCACATCATGATGCGGGCCGTGCGCCGTGGCCAGCCGGCAGGTGATTTCGGCCCGGGTCAGTCGCGGTCTTCGTGCATCCGGCGCGTGAACGCCTCGATCAGGATGCGCGGATCGTCGAGCGCGCGCTCGGCGGCCTTGCGGCCTCCATCGTGCTCGATCGCGTACGTGACCTCGGTACCGTCCTCGACCGGCGAGAACCGAGCGAAGCCGCGCACGCCACCCTGCTGGCTCTCGAGCGGCTCCCATCGGATCACGCGGGCGTCGAGATCGTAGGTGTAGACCAGCGAGTAGACCAGATCGGCGGCGTACTCGAACCGGATCTGCAGCGGTAGCCCATCGGGCCTCGTCGCGAGCACCTGCACGCGGCGGAGCCCCGGGATCCACGAGGTCATCGTCGACGGGGTCGTGAACACCTGCCAGCACGCATCGACCGATCTCGACACGACGGCGCTGACGATCTGCATCGCCCGAGCGTACCGCGCTTCCGGCTAGCGCTTCTGGGTGTGCGACTTGACGTGCTGGCGAGCGGACGGATGCCCCTGGAGGACGGAGCGCGCGAGCTTCTGGAGCTCGGGATGGGCGCGGAACTGCGGCATCACGAACCGGCCGAGGTGGTTGGGGTCGGTCTTGGCGAGCGCGCCGAGCTCGTTGCGGGCGGCGCCGCGCTGCCCGGCGGCGAAGCGGGCGAACACGCGCGCGACGCGAGCCTGGATCGCGATCTGCTCGGCGTTGTCGGGGGGGAGCTCGATCGAGTCGAGCAGCGCGAGGGCTTCCTTCGACTTGCCGGTGCGCGCCCACGCCTCGGCGACGATCGCGGAGGCCATCGGGCGGATCTCGGCGCGGCCCGGATTGGCGAGGTTGATGAGGTCGGCGCTCTTGCGCGCCTCGGCCGTGCGCCCGATGCCGAGGCAGAGCTGCACCTTGAGCAGCGAGACGTCATCCTGCATCGCGGGCGGAAACGCCTTGAGCTCGACGGTATCGAGCAGCTTGAGCGCGGCCGCGGGATCGTCGGCGGCCAGCAGCTGCGAGCGCGCGAAGATGTGCGTCGGCGAGCCCGAGTCCTTGCTGTCCGAGAGCGCGGCGAGGGCATCGCGGCGTGCCTCGGGCGACGCCGTGGAGCCCTGCAGCAGCGCGACGACCTTGCGCTGCTTGCCGAGGACGCGAAACGAGTACAGCAGGACCGCGATCAGCGCGAGGGTCAGGACCCCGACGATGATCATGAACACCGTGCTGCCGGTGTTGATCGCGAACGCCCAGACCGCGGCGGTGATGCCGCCGATCCACAGCATCCGCTTGCGGTTCATGCCGCCGACGACGGCCGGCCCGGTCTTGTCGGGCTTGGTCGTCGCGGGCTCGTCGGGCTGCTTTGGTTCGGCCATGCTGGGGGATCAGTTACCGGCCTGCGCGCGTTCGTCAAGGGCGCGAATGACAGTCCGGAGGCTCAGGGCAGGACGCCGATCTCGAACAGGACCCACAGCGAGGCCGCGACGGGGCCGTCGCAGTCGAACTTCCTCTGAGCGTCCGAGACCGAGCCCCAGCTCGAGCCCCCCTTCTCGATCTTGCCGTTCTCGATCGTCGCCTTCGTGCTACCGCCGACCTCGACGGCGAGCTTGCTGCCGCGCTGCTTGACCTGCGCCTTGGTGCTGCCGCCCTTCTCGATCGAGAACTCGGAGCCCGAGCGGCGGATCGTGAACTGGGTGCTGCCACCCTTCTCGACGCGGTCGCCCGAGCACTTGTAGTCGGGGCCGGCGGCGGCGGGGGAGGCGAGCGACGCGACGATCGCGAGGGCGAGCAGGTTCTTCATCGCGGGACGGTCGTCCGATGGCCGGTGGCTGTCAAGCGAACGATTCCCCGCGACGGCTCGGTTCCCACCGGAAACGGGGGAGAGTAGACCTAGCCATGATCGAAGACCTGCTCGGCCGCCGCGTCCGCCTGCGGATCCGCGAGCTCGACGTCGAGGGCGCGTGGCTCGCGGTCGACGAGCGCGATCAGGACCAGGACGCGCCGACGCTCCTGCTTCCGAGGCGTGAGGTGCCCGAGGGCGCGAGCGTGGCCGACCTGGTCCCGGTGTTCGTGCACCTCGACTCCGATGACCGGCCGATCGCGACGACGAAGGAGCCCAGGCTCGCGCTCGACGAGGTCGCGTTTCTCGAGGTCACGTCGGTCACGCCGATCGGTGCGTTTGTCGACTGGGGGCTCGGCAAGGAGCTGCTCGTTCCGTTCGCCCAGCAATCGAAGGAGCTGTACGCCGGCGAGCGCCAGCCGATCGGGCTCTACCTCGACAAGAGCGGGCGCCTGGCCGGCACGATGTTCGTCAACGACCTGCTCGGCCGCCCGCCCCGCCGGGTCGAGCTCGACGAATGGCTGGTCGGCGAAGCCTGGCGCAACGATCCCGACATCGGGCTGTTCGCGATCCTCGAGCGCTCGTTCGTCGGCCTCGTGCCCGCGAGCGAGCCGCATCGGCTGAGCCGCGGCGACACGGCGCGGTTCCGCGTCGCGAACGTGCTGCCCGACGGCAAGCTCGTGCTGTCGCTGCGCCAGCACGCGTATCAGGAGGTCGAGGCGGATGCGGCGAGGATCCTCGCGGTGCTGTCGCGCCAGGGTGTGCCTCCGGTCGGCGATCGCTCGAGCCCCGAGATGATCCGCGAGCTGTTCGGGTTGAGCAAGAAGGCTTTCAAGCGTGCCGTCGGAGGGCTGCTGAAGAACCGCACGGTCACGATCGACGAGCGCGGCTGCGTCGTGATCGTCGCGCGCTGAAGCTCAGCGGTACAGGCCGTTGTGCGAGCCGTCGTTGAACGGCGCGAACTGGATCGGCCACGGCACGGCCTGCGGTGAGCCAGCACCCGCACGAATCGTCAGCGCCATCGGGGTCACCTTGCGGTAGCCGGATTCGATCGGCAGATCGAGGTTGTCGTGGCCCCCGGCGGAGAACAGCGTGTGCAGCCGGCAATGGCCGAGGTCGAACGTGGTCGCGAAGCCGGTGTTGATCTGCTCGTGGCCGCGGATCAGCGTGTGACAGCCGACGCGCTCCATGAACGCGCGAAACTGGTCGCGGCCGAAGTTGAACCGCGAGCTCTCGCGCTGGAGCTCGAGCGGCACGCGGTCGGTCGCGACCGGATCGCTCCACATCATCTCGAAGCGCATGACGGAGTCGTCGAGACTGGACAGGTCGCGGTAGCGCTCCGCGAAGGTGTCGTCGCGCGGGATGCCGCCGTGCACGAACAGCGTCCGGTCGAACAGGAACGACGTCGGCATGTGCTCGAACAGGTGGCGGTAGGCCTCGAGCAGGTCGAGCGGGGCTGCGAGCGATGGCACCGCTTCGGCCGGGGTCACGGCGCTGACGATCTGGCCATCGGGCGCGCGCACCAGGAACTCGTGGTTACCGCGCAGCAGCACGACGTGATCGGGCAGCGAGACCAGGAGCTGGAGCGCGGCGCGCACGACCCCCTCGAAGCTGAACCGACCGCGGTCGATGTAGTCGCCGAGCAGCACGAGCTTGACGTCGGGATGATTCGACGGGTCCTGCTGGTGCCGGAGCGCTCGATCGATGAAGTCCGATTGGAGGAGCGCGGCCTTGAGGCAGGCGTAGCAGCCATGCAGATCGCCGAGCACCACCAGCTCGGTGGGGCGATCCGGGCGAACGACGTGGACATGACCGTCGAGCAGGCGAGTCCCCGACGGGAGCTGCCCGACATCGGTGATCCCGAGGAGCCGGCCGTTGCCCCGCGCTCGCTGCCGCTCCCAGACCGAGATCGCCTGGAAGATCAGGTGATAGTCACCCTCGAGCTGCGTGTGCAGCGTGGCCGGATCGGGCGAGTAGCGCTGCTCCAGCGAATCGAGCCAGTGATGGGTGAACTGCTCGAGCGCGATCATCTGCGGTGCGGTGATCTGGAGCAGCTCCGCCGGAGCCGTCGCGGCCAGCGCCGGCAACGTGGGCGCGGCGTGGAAGTACGCGAGCAGCTCGTCGTGCAGCTCGCGCTCCGGTGGGCTGACCGTCCCATCGGCCTGCGTCATCACGGTCAGGAGCTCGAGCGCGACCGCTTGATCGGCGGGTGAGAACGCGCGGAACAAGGCCACCGCGCGCACCTTGAGGCGCGTCTGCAGGTAGCGAGCGTCGCCTGCCTCCACCACCTCGGCGGCGAGGCTCGTGATCTCGGCGTCGAACCGCGCGTAGGCCGCGTCGAACCGCGCCCGCCACGTGTCGGCGGAGTCCGGCGTTCGGGCCACGTGCTCGACGAGCTGGTCGAGGTAGTGCCGGATGAACGCCTGCTCGTCCGCGTGGAGCAGGCCGTCGATGTACCCGACGGTGAGCAGCAGATCGATCACAGCATGGAGGTGCGCGTCCTGGTCCTGATCGTGCGGCGAAGGCTCCAAACGCGGACAGTACCGTAGTCGCCGAGGTGCGGGAGCCCTACGGCTCGTCGAAGCTCGCCACTCGAGCTTCCGGTGTGGAGGTACCGAGCTGCGCGAACCGGACCGTGCCGCCGAGGCGGATCGCGAAGCACCGCCCGAGGTCGGCGTGGGCGATGACGGCGATCACCGGATAGCCGCCGGTCGTCGGATGCTCGGGGCCGAGGACGATCGGCTTGCCGTCGGGCGGGACCTCGATCGCACCTCGCACCATCGGGCGCGACCCGCCGGCATCGGGCGAGCGCGGGATCGCCGTGCCCTCGAGCCGGGTGCCGACCCGGTCGCTCGTCGGCAGGATGCGATACGGCGCGGACAGCAGGAGCTCGAGGGCGCGCGGTCCGAACGCGTCGTCGTCGGGGCCGGCGATGATCCGTACGAGGTCCCCGTCGAGGAATCGCTCGACGGGGAGGTCGAGCGCGCCGGCACGGTCCGCATGGAGCCGATCGCCGGCGCGCACCAGGGCCCCGAGCCCCGCGGACAGCTGCGTGCCGCGGCCCCCGAGCACGAGCGGCGCCGCGATGCCGCCGCGGATCGCGAGGTACGTCACGCGCCGCGGCTCGCTCTCGACGACGAGCTCGTCGCCCGACCGCAGCACGCGCGCGGCGTCGGTCGCGACGAGGAGCTCGGCCTCGGCGCGCACGACGAGCCTGCCGATCACCTCGACGGCGGGCGCGGAGTCGGGGTTGCGTGCGGCGCGGTTCGCGGCGACGAGCAGCTCGGGCACGAGCGCGCCGCCGGGCGCGAGCGCCTCGTGCATGCGACCCGGCCACCCGAGATCCTGGACGGTGACGAGGCCGAGCGCGCGCGTGACGACGAGGCTCATCGCACCTCGAAGCGCACGCGATCGCCGAGGCGAAGCAGCGGGCCATCCGATCCGAACATGCGCACGCCGACCACGTGCCCGAGCAGGTGCCAGCCGCCGGGCGATCGACGAAGTCGGTGTAGTCGCGCGCGAGGTCGTAGCTCGACGCGTTGTGCGGCCGGTGCGTGATCACCACGTCATGCAAGCACCAACCCGCGCCGGATACGCGCTCGATCGTCATCGCGGCTGCATCGTGATCGGCACGCCCGACAGCACCGCGTTGCCCGACAGCGGATCGCGCAGCGTGTCGTCGAGGATCGCGTTGAGATTCGCGCCCGGTCGCTCCGCTGCGATCGCCATCCGGGTGCCCGGCTGATCGTGCCCCCAGCCGTGCGGCAAGCTGACGACCCCCGGCTTCATCTCGTCGCTGATCTCGACGGCGACATCGATCGAGCGGTTGCCGTTCGACATCCGCGCATTCCCACCATCCACGAGCCCGAGCCGCGCCGCATCGACGGGGTGCACGAGCGCGACACAGCGAACCGGCCCCTTCGCCAGCGTCGGCAGGTTGTGCATCCAGCTGTTGTTCGAGCGCAGCTGCCGGCGACCCACGAGCACGAGGTCGGGCACCGGCCGCTCGAGGTCCGCGCGGACGCGTCCGAGATCCTCCAGCAACATCGGCGGTGCGAGCTCGAGCTTTCCCGATGGCGTCCGCAGCACCTCGGGAATGCGCGCGTCGAGCGGACCCAGATCGATGCCGCCCGGCGCGGCCTTCACGCGAGCGAGCGTGAGCCCATCCGGCACCAGACCGAAGCGATCGCCGTACGGCCCACCGCGCAACGCCAGCTCGAGCAAGCGCTCCGGTCCGACGACATCGCCGAGCGCGCGCAACACGAACTCGCTCTGCGGACCCGCGACGCGCTGCACGTCCGCGGCCGTCAACTCGTCGTCGAGCGCCCGCACGTCGACCCCGGCGCCACGACCCGTGGCGATCGCGAGCAAGCGCAGCAGGATCTGCCACTCCGCCGGGCGATCCGCGGGTGGCTCGAACACCGGGGCGCTGTACCGCACGGCGTTGCGCCACGCGAGCTGAGGAAACGCGACGTCGTAGTGCGACTCCTCCAGCGACGACAGTCCGGGCAGGATCACGTCGGCGTGGCGGGTCGTCTCGTTCAAGTAGATATCGACACTGATCATCAGGTCGAGCCGGTCGAGCGCGGCGGCGATCCGCGGCCCGTTCGGCGCGGACAGCACCGGATTACTCGCGATCGAGATCAGCGCCTTGAGCTGCCCGTCGCCGGGCGTCTCGATCTCCTCGGCGAGGCATCCCATCGGCAGCTCGCCGAACACCTCCGGCGCACGCGACACCCGGCTCGTGCGCCGACCGATGGCGATCCCCTTGCCCCGACCAACCACACCCAGCGTATTCGCCGCGAACGCCGCTGCCTTCGGGAACATCGCGCCGCCCGGTTCGTCGAGGTGACCGGTCAGCACGTTGATCACGTCGATGAGCCAGCTCGCGAGCGTGCCGTACTCCTGCGTGCACGTGCCGATCCGCCCGTAGACGGCGGCGCGTTCCGTCGTCGCGATCGCACGCGCGAGCTCGCGGATCTCGCGCGCCTCGATCCCACAGCGCACCGCGACCCGCTCCGGCGAATACTCCGCGACCGCGCGCTCGAGCGCCTCGCCCCCCTCGACGTGCGGCGCGAGCCGCCCGAGCCGCACCAGGCCCTCGGCGAACAGCACGTGGACGATCCCGAGCAACAGGAACACGTCGCCGCCCGGCCGGATGGACACGTGTTGATCGGCGACCGCAGCGGTCTCGCTGCGCCGGGGATCGATCACCACGAGGCGCCCGCCGCGCGCTCGCATCGCCTTCGCCTTGCCCCGAAAGTCGGGCACGGTCCACATGCTGCCGTTCGACACCATCGGATTCGCACCGAGGATCACGAGCAGTTGCGTGCGCTCGAGGTCGGGCACCGGGACCGTCAGCCAGTGCCCGAACATCAGCCCGGCCGACAGCTGCTTCGGCATCTGATCGAGCGTCGACGCCGAGTACACGTTCCTCGTCCCGAGCGCGCGCGCGAGCCGCGCGACATACAGCAGCAGCCCGAACCTGTGCGCGGTCGGATTCCCGATCGTCAGCCCGACGGCATCCTGCCCGTGCCGCGCGATGATCGGCGGCAACCTGCGCTCGATCTCCGCGAACGCCTGTTCCCACGTGACAGCGACGTGCACGCCATCGCGCTTGACCAGCGGCGTACGCAACCGATCCGGATCCTCGTGCAGGTCACCGAGCGCAGCACCCTTGGGACAGATGAACCCGGCGCTGAACACGTCGGCCTCGTGACCGCGGATCGAGGCGATCCGCCCGTCGCGCACGCCGAGCTCGAGACCACAGCACGCTTCGCAGAGGGGACAGATCCGGTGAGCGACGCGTTCCATGCACGGAGCCTTGCAGATCGACGCGAGTAGATCACGCCAGCCGTGACTCCATCGCGATCCGCGAGCCGTCGACGATGGTGTCTGCAGCGGCAACCCGGGTACCGTCGCCGGGTGGACGAGGTCGAACAGGCGCTGCTCGAGGCGATCGGTCGGGATCCCGAGGATCCCGCGCCGTACCTCGTGTACGCCGACTGGCTGCAGGCGCGGGGCGAGCTGCGCGGCGAGCTGGTGACGTTGCAGGGGACGAGTGACGAGCGACCCGGCGATCACCGGATCAGCGACGCCGCGCTCGATCACATCCGCGCGCACGCCGACGACTATCTCGGCAAGCTCGCGCCGTTCGTCGACCAGGACGAGTTCCTGTCGCTCCGCTGGCGCTGCGGCTTCATCGGCTCCGCCGAGCTGACGTGGAATCGCCGCGGGTTCTCGAAGCGAACGCCGCTGATGCCTGCCAGCCAGATCCTCGCCGTGCTGCTCCAGCTCGAGTCGGCGCGGTTCCTGACCCGCCTCGTGATCGAGCCACCGAACCGGGGAGACGTCGACAGCCGGTTCATCGCGACGGTCCTCGCGCAGCATGCGCCGGCGTCGCTGCGCAGGCTGTGGATCGGCCCGCAGGACGCGTGGTCCGCAAACCGTGACTGCACCCTCGGGAACCTCGGCGGGATCTGGCCGCGCGTCTCGCAGCTCGTCGAGCTCACGGTCCACGGCCGGCCCGATTCGCTCGGCGCGATCGACCTGCCGAACCTGCGCCGCGCGACGATCCAGCTCGAGGCGGGGATCGGCAGCGCCGGCGAGCCGATCATGCGCGAGGTCGCGGCCGCCCGCTGGCCGCAGCTCGAGCTGCTCCACGTCTGGCACGGTCACTCGGTCGCCGAGGTCACGCACCTCCTCGACCGCGACGATCTCGTCACGCTCGGCGATCTCGGCATCCTCAACTTCCTGCTCGCCGATCAGCTGTGCTCGTCGCTCGCGCGCTCGCCGCTCGCGCCGCAGCTCCACCGGATCTCGCTCGCGCGGGGCGGGCTCACCGACGAGGGCGTGCGTACCCTCGTCGCGAATCGCGCTGCGTTTCCGAGCCTCGGGATGCTGGATGTCTCCGAGACGTTCGTCTCGCGCGACGGCGTGGCGCGGCTCGGCGAGCTCGCGCCCCAGGTCATCGCACGCGATCTTCGAACCGGCCGGCCGTCGATCGCGGTCCCGGTGCTGACCCGGGTCGAGGACTAGGTCACAGCTCGACGCGCAACGTCGACGTGATCGTCTCGCGCAGATAGCGCGCCGCGAGCACCGTGGTCTTCTGCGCGCCACGTGCGATCTGACGCAGCGGTGGCGCGACCTCCATGATGTCGCCGCCCAAAAGCCCGATCTCGGTGCCGAGCCGCCGGATCAGCTTGAGCACCCAGTCCGGCTCGAGCCCCCACGGCTCCGGCGTGCCCGTCGCGTCGGCGAACGTGTCGTCGGTGCCGTCGATGTCGTTGGAGAAGTAGACCGACGTCGCGCCGACCTGCTTGAGGTGCGCGATCACGGCGTCGAGCGACTCCTGCGGCCGGCGGCGGCACTCGGCGGCCCAGAACTGGCGAACTCCGAGCGTCGACTCCCAGTGCGCCTGGTCCTTGCCCGACGCGCGCACGCCGACCTGCACGAGCCGGCCGTCGCGACCGAGCAAGTCGTTCGCGTGATACGACCACGTCGCGAAGCAGTACTTCACGCCGAGCCGGTGCTCGAGGAGATCGGTGTGGGCGTCGGGCTGGACGATCGCCCAGCGATCCTTGCGCGCGCGGGCGATCGCCGCGACCACCGGCCACGCCGTCGAGTGATCGCCGCCGATCACGAACGGCGCGATCTTCGGGTTCTGCGCGAACACGAGATCGAACACGCGCTCCGCGATCGAGAGCGGCGAGACCGGCAGGTTGGCGTCGGGCATCGTCGGATACAGCGCGCGCCGGGTCGCCTGCTTCTGCGCGTCCGACAGCATGTCGTCGTGGAGGAGCTGCGGCACGACGAACACGTCCCCGATGTCGATGAGCCCGACGGCCTCGGCGCGCGCCGACCACTCGGGGACGAGCTGCAGCATCGCCGCGCGGATCACCTGCGGACCGAGGTTCGCCCCGCGCACGAAGCCGGCGCCCACGTCCGACGGGATCCCGAGGATCACGCCGCGCGCGCTCGGGATCCGATCGAGCTGGGCGAGGAACTGCTCGCGAACCGCCGCGTCGTTGTCGACGCCGTACAGCTGGCGCTGGAGCTTGGCCTGCGCGACGCGGCCGGTGGAGACCAGGTGCACGCCACCGGCGGCAGGTCGCAGCAGCAGCTCGAGCTCTTCACGCCAGGTCAGCGGCATCACTGCGAGAATGCCATGCCGGTGGGTTTCGGCGCGACCTGGGTCGCGCTCCATCGTCCGGACCACCATGACCAAGTCCAGGACCCTGCTCGTCTCGCTCGTCACCATCATCGGCCTCACCGGCAGCGCGTTCGCCGAGTGGAGCATCCGCAACACCGACGACGCGAGCTACGAGCTCACCAAGCAGTGCGGCAGCAAGACCGAGGACTGGTCGATCGCCGGCGGCGCGAGCAAGAAGCTCTCGATCCCCGCGGGCGCGACGTCGTGCACGATCACCGTCAAGAAGACGAAGACGTCGTGTACCGTCAAGGACAACGAGACCTGCGTGATCGATGGCTCCGGCAAGATCTCGCGCCAATAGGTGACCATACGTATTCCCCTGATCATTCTGGCGCAGGCGGGTCCCCGGCGTGGGCCCAGGACCACGCTCGACGTGCAGACGAAGGATTCGAACGACTGGTCACCGATGCGAGCCGTGCTCGCGAACGCGGGCATCACGTCGTGCAAGCTGCGCGACATGAAGTAGCGATCACGCGAGCGTACGGCGAAACAGCGCGACGACGGCCTGGTACGAGGCGAGCGCGAGCTCCGGATCGTAGCGAGGGCCTTCATCGCGCAGGAACGCGTGCTGCGCGTTGTGCTCGTGCCAGGTGAACACGCAGCCCGCCTCGACGAGCCGGCGCTGGATCAGGGCGCGCCCCTCGTCGGGGATGTGCGGATCCTGGCGGCCCCACACCATCATCAGCTCGCCGCGGATGTCGGCGGCGCGCGCGAGCGAGTCGTCGCCTCCCTGGCCGAGCGAGCCCTTGTGGAGGTCGGTCGCGTAGAAGCACGCGGTGGCGCGCACGTCGGGCTGCATCGCCGCGCGAAACGCGAGGTGACCGCCGATGCAGATCCCCATCACGCCGAGCTTGCCGGTGCAGTGCGGCGAGGCCGCGAGGTGATCGAGCGCGGCGCGCGCGTCGGAGTCGTAGGCGGAGACCGGCTTCGCGGTCTTGCACACGTTGCCTCGGTCGGTGCCGGGCTTGTCGTACGCGAGCACCGTGCCGGTGGGCTCGAGCTCGTGGAAGATCTCGGGCACCGCGACGAGGAACCCATTGCCGGCGAGCATCATCGCCGTGCGATGGATCGGCGCGGTGCGCTGGAAGATCTCCGAGTAGAGGACGACTCCCGGCCAGCGCTCCGACGCGGCGCGCGTGCCCTGTGCCGGCAACGGGCGGTAGAGGTACATGCGCATCGGGCCCGTGGGCGTGACGACGTCGACGAACGGATCCTCGAGGAGCAGCATCGCGCGGATCCTAGGCTGTGATTCGAGCGGGACGTTAGTTGTGCGACGTGGAATACGAAGCAGACACGCGCGATCACGACGAGGCAGCACCAGATCACATCGTCGTGCGCTGCGATCCCGAACGGCTTGACACCCCCTGGTCTCGTCGCTACGAGTGCGCCTTCTTCAAAACTTGGAACTTATGAATCAACTGCTTCCGACCCCACCGCCGAGCTCGAGCTCGTCGGCACGTGGCTGACCGGGATGGCGGCGAAGGTCGACCTGCGCGGCTTCGTCTCCTCGGTGAAGCCGACGGCGGTCTGCGCGGCGTGCTCGTGTCCGCGCGGCGACCAGCTCCTCGCGTTCCCGAGCGATCAGGAGAGCGCCGGGCTGCTCTCGTCGGCGGGCTTCGCCGATCTCTACGTGCCTTAGTCCGGACAGTCCTGGACGATCTTCAGCGAGCCGGTCCACCGGGTCGCACCCGAAGCGTCGGCGAGCGAGCCAACGAGCGTGAGCGTCTCGCACTCGTCGAAGTCGCCGTAGCCGGCCGACAGCGTCAGCGCGGCAGCCCAGCTGTTGCCTTGCAGTGATTGGGGCTGCGCGGTCTTCGCCGGCTTGCCCTTCACCGCGAGCGAGGCCGTGAGCGTCTCGTTGCCGAGGTTGGCCTTGCCACCGATCTGGCACGCGAGGTCGTGGTCGGGCGACAGCCGCGGCTTGATCTTGACGCCGTTGCCCGGCCACCGGAACAGCGTGCCGTCCTGCGCCTCGTGGGAACACGTGATCGCGGCGACGATCGCCTTGGGCTTCGGGCAGGTCTGCTGCACCCTGATCGTCTTCTCGAAGTAGACGCCGAGGTCATCGGACACCTTGGCGACGATGTCGAAGTCTTCGCAGGGCTTGAACAGCACCTCGCCGCCGGCATCGGCAACCCCCGGCGTCATGACGAGCTCGAGGTCCTTGGTGTTATCGATGTCCTCCGTCTTGCCCGACGCGAGCACCTTCTTGGCCTTCGCCGGGTAGCGGACCGTGCGGATGGTCGCCATGTGCGACGGCTCGTTGGGGTCGTCGACGTGGAGCGCGCACGCGATCGGATCGGTGAGCTTGGCGCGCTTGCCACCGCTGATCGGCTCCTTGATCGCACCGCCGACATAGGTGCCGCACAAGAACTGCGCCTTGATCGGCTTGGGCTTCTTCTTGTCGGCGAGCGCGGGCACCGCCATCACGGCGAGCCCCAGGACCACGAGCATGGATCGCTTCATCAAACCTCCCGAAACCATCATACGAGAGTTCGCGGCAGGTATTCACGGCGGGGGTGGTGATCGCGGTGACCGTGACGTCGGATGGCAACTCACATCGCTGGAAGCTAGTCGACGCGCAAGACGATCGAGCCCGAGTTACCGCGGGTCTGCGTCTGGTACATCAGCTCGGCCTGCGCCGGTGCGATCGCGAGCTCGCCGGCCATCTCGAGGTGGAGGATCGTCCGCACGCTCGTGGTCGCCGGGGCTTCCTCGTGATGGAACGCGATGTGGGTCTCGCGATCCTCGCGCAGCACGTAGCTGTGCGCGACGCGCGGGAACCGCGGATCGTCGACGGGGAGCGACTCGGCGCCGGCGGGCTTCGGATCCTCGACGAGCAGGTAGCGCATCGCCTCGTGCTGCCCGTGCGTCACCGTGACCACGCTCTCGACGTACGCGCCGCGCGGCACGCGATCGCCGGTCGCGAGCGGCCTGATGCGGGCGCCCTTCGCGCCGAGCAGGTAGAGCTCGCGCGTGACGTCGAGCCCGTGCGAGGCGGGCTCGAGGTCGCGGCCCGACTTGCGATAGCGCAGCACCACGCGCACCATCATCCCGGGCGACGCCTTGCCGAACGTGATGACGTTCTTGCGCGCGACCCGGCTGCCATCGAGCACGACCTTGCGCACGAGCCCGTCGGAGAACCCGAGCTGCGCCGAGCTGCCGCCGTTGACCGCGTAGGCGACGGACGCATCGCGGGCGCCCGCCTTCACGCCGCGCTTCGCGAGGTACTCGGTCATCGCGTAGAGCACCATCGCGGTGTCCTTCGTCGAGTTCCAGCGATCGCCGTGCTTGTTCGCGACGAAGTACGAGATCACCTCGGGGATCAGCGGATCGTTGATGTCGTACGCGACGAGCGCCTTGAGGACGACCGCGGAGGTCTCGATCGGATCCTCCATCCAGCGCGAGAAGCTGCCGGTCCGCCAGTGCGTCCAGCCGTTGCCGCGCTGGCCCCGCGTGCGCAGCGCCGCCGCCATGCGATCCGCGTTCGCGGTGTCGTGGCGCGCGATCGCCATCTCGAGCGCGAGCGCGAGCGCGTAGTCGCTCAGCTTCTCGCGGCGCTCGACGAGCGAATTCCACCACCCGTCGGGCAGCCGGTTGCGCTGCGAGTAGACGTACATGAGGTACGTGCGATCGGAGAGGTTCGTCTCGGGACCGCGCGCCTGGATGAGCGTGGCCACCCGCGCGAACCCGCGAGCGAGCGCGCCGGGATCGGGCAGCTTGTGGCCGGCCTTGTCGGCCTCGAGCAGGCCCCACACCACGTACGGGGTGATCATCTCGTGCGTCTCGGAGTGGCCGTTCCAGCCCCATCCACCGTCGGGCTGCTGCATGTCGGCGAGCCGCTTCATGCCGCTCTCGACGACCTTCGGCAGCCGCGCCGACAGCGCGCCGTCGCGGATCCCGAGGTGGCCGAGGATCCCGGCGACGCGGATCGCCGGGGCGAACCGGCTCATCGTCTGCTCGGCGCAGCCATACGGATACTCGACGAGGTAGTCGAGCGTCTGCACCATGTCGGCCGCGAGTGACGGCGCGAACGACAGCTCGAGGCTCGCGCTCCGCGGATCGACGCCGGCGGGGAGCTCGACGGTCACCGCGCGCTCCGCGAACCCCGATGCGGTCACGATCTGATCGGCGGACGACGCGACGATCGGGATCCGCTTGAGGCTCGCGTCGGAGGTGCCGGTGCCGGTGGCGATCATGAGCAGCGAGGCGAGCCCGGGCTCGCGCGCGCGGACCGACCAGGTGACCGGCACGTTCGTGCCGCGCGGCACGCGCACCGTGACCTGCGCCGGCGACAGGATGTCGGCGCGCTCGGCCTTCAGCGAGACCACGATGTCGCGATCGGCATCGGTGAGGTTGTGGACGCTGCCGAAGATCGACACCGTGTCGCCCTCGGTGAACTGGCGCGGCAGCATCGGCCACACCATCACGTCGCGGATCGTGCGGAGCCGCGCGGTGTGCCGGCCGACGTGCATGTCGCGGCTCACCGCGGTGACCACGACCTGCCAGTTCGTCAGCGAGTCCGGGAGCCGGAAGCTGACGCGCGCCTTGCCGTCGGCACCGGTGCGGGTGTTCGCGCTCCAGAACGCCGAGTCGGAGAAGTCGCGCCGCACCACCGCGGTCGCCCCGTCGGTGATGTTCATCGGCGTGGGGCCTGCGGGCACGCTGAACGACATGTTTCCGCCGGCGCTGTACGACGCGTTGCCGCTCGCGCCGCCCGAGAAGCTGACGCCGCTCGCCGGCGGGAGCACGGCCTGCGTGGGATCGACGATCACGATCGCGTCCGCGACGCGCTCGAACGCCAGCGGCTTCATGTCGGTCTCGAGGAAGTCGATCACGCGCCTCGCGAGCAGCGCCTTGCGGTCGGCGATCGGCACGCTCCAGCTCTGGTAGCCGGCGCTCGCCGACACCTGGACGCCGGTGTAGCGGAGCAGGGCCACCACGGAGTGCGTGGTCACCGCGGTTCCCTGATCGAAGAGCGTGACCAGCTGGTTCGCCTCGGCGTGGTCGAGCTCGACCTCCGGATCGGCGTTCGCGTCGAGGCTCGCGACGACGCGCGCACGCCCGAGCTTCGCGATCGTGCGCGCCCGGGCGATCACGCTGCCGATCGTGAGGTCGCCGAGCTCGCCGCGGAGGCTGGTGAGCGCGGCGCGGGTTCGCAGGCGATCGTCGGCGAGGAAGAAGCTCGCCGGATCGACCGCGTGATCGGGCGCGACGCCGAGCAGCGACTGGTCGTACACCGACACGACGAGGTCGATCGGCTCGTCGCGATCGACCGCGATGTCGAGATCGACCAGGTCGCCGGGCCCGTAGGACGCCTTCGCATCGGTCCGGATCGAGAGCATCCGCTTCGCCGGCGTGACGCGGATCAGCTCCTGCGCCGCGTGCACCTCGAGGTCGTTCCCGAGGACGAACGCCTCGACCGCGGCGCCGTAGCCGAGCTTGGCGGAGGCGGGGAGGTCGAGGCGCGCGTGGCCGCCGGCGAGCACGACGCGATGCCGGGACTTGATCCCGTTCGCGTCCCGCACGAGCACGATCACCGCGGCATCGCGATACCGGCCGTACAGGCTGCCGGTGATGCGCTCGCCCTGGGCGACCGTGTCGCGATCGAGCTCCAGGACGAGCGGCGGCATCGTCTCGCGCTCGCGCACCGCGACACCGACCTCGCTCCACACGACCGTGCCGTCGGCGAGCCGGGCGCTGGCGACCAGCCGGTACGCCCCCGGGTCCCCGATCGAGAGGCTCGCCCGGTCGCCGATCACGGCGGCGGTCGCCGCGAGCGTCTCCGCCGGAGCGGCGGTGATCGCGGGGCGCGTTCGCTGCCACGGGCGACACCCGCGCGACGTGTACCGGCAGGCGCCGTAGCCGCGCACCCGGAACCCTCCGTTCGGCGCGACGTTGGCGTTCCACACGACGTTGTCGCCGGCGTTCCAGCCACCGTTCGGTCCGCCGTTCCAGCCACCGTTCCAGTGGTTGCCGTAGTAGCCGCCGAGCGTGATCGCGGTCTGCGGTGGTGCGACGTGGATCGCGGCGACGCTCGCGCTCGCGGCCACGACGGGCCGGCCGTCGGCGTCGACGACGCGCACCGAGACCTCGACCGGCTTGCCCGCCGCGACGAGCTCGTGCGGCGTCGCGATCTGGACGCGGACGTCCGCTCGCGCGAGCGGGATCGAACGCGTGGTCCGCTGCTCGCGGCCGTTCGCGTCGACGATCACCGCATCGACGAGCAGCCGGTGGTGACCGCGCACGAAGTCGCTCTGGATCGGGACGCGATGGCTGCCCGCGCCCTTGGCGTCGAGCTCGACCGTGCCCTTGACCTCGGCGACCACCTGGCGACCCGCGGTCCACAGCCGGCCCGCGGTCTCGGGATCGGCCTTGTAGAGCAGCAGCTCGTCGCGGCGCAATCCGTTCGGCGAGCTGCCGAACGCGAACGCGCTGGTCGCGAGGCCGGGCTCGGCGTCCTCGCTGTCGCGGACGATCTGCGCGGTGAACGAGACGCTGCCGCCGGGGACCGGCTGGTCGAGGAAGTCGAGGGCGTGGAACCGCAGGTCGGCGGAGCGCTCCGCGATCGCCGCGTCGACCTCGAGCTTGACCTTCGACTTGCGGAACTCGCCGAGCGTCACGCGCGCGCTGCCGCGATAGCCGGGGATCGAGACGCGGTAGACATCGAGCGGATCGCCGGCGGAGAACGTGTACTCGCCGCTGACTCGCCCGCCGGCATCGGCGACCAGCGCGAGCTTCGCGGCGGTCGACTGCTTGGTCTCCGAGACGATCCGGACCTCGACCTTGGCGTTCGCGAGCGGACGAAACTCGCCGTCGCCATCGAGCCGGCGCAGGAACGCGGAGAACGCGAGCTGCTGCCCCGGCCGGTACGCGCCGCGATCGACGACGAAGTACGCGGTCGGCTCGAGCGCGATCCGCGGCGCCACGGTCACGCGCTGGGTGAGCCCGCCGACCCGGACCACCGCCTCGGTCGCTTCCTCGACGTGGGTCGGAAACGTGAACGTGTTGTCGGACCCGATCGCGGCGACGTACTCGCGATCGCCGAGGCGGATCTGCGCAGAGCTCCCGGCGAATGACTTCGATCCGGCGATCCAGCCGACGAGCTGCTCGGGCTCGACGAACACGCGCAGCACCGACCCCGCCGGTGCGGGCTCGGTCGCGGTGAACGCCGGGGTTGCCGCGGTACCGGCGACCGTCGGCGGCGGCGCGGCAGTAGGCGTCACCGGCGCACCGTCGGTGACCGCGCACGCAACGAGTGCGAGCGCGAGGGCAGATGAGATCGTTCGCATGGACGGCTCCTGGGTTGCGCGTGCTAGACGCGGCCATCCTGAGCCAGCGATGCCTCGATCGAAGTAAGGGATGCGTAATGCCGTGTGCGACAACCAAAGCGGAAGCCGCGCATCACTGCGCGGTCACCGCACGACGATCAGTAGATGATCACGTCGTTGATCGGCAGCACGCCCTCGCCCGCGGGATAGCCGTAGCTGACCCAGCCAGTCTGCGTGTCCTCGCTGCCCCAGCCCCACACCCAGACGCCGAACGGCCCGCCCGAGCTCATCTGCTGCACGCCGTTGTTGCAGTTGTTCTGGCTGTTCCAGTGATCGACGAGCGTGATGTGGGCGATCTCGTATTCGCCGCCGGTGCCGACCGGCTGCCACGTCGTGATGTTGCCCATGCACGCGAGATCGACGTCGTGGAACGCGCTGTCCTGCTTGCCGCGCACGACCGTGAGCTGGGTGAACGGATAGGTCGGATCGGTGAAGAACACGTAGTGCGAGAGGAACTGCGGCGGCGGGACGAGGCGGACGAAGTCGGGATCGCCGATGCCACCCTCGCCGGTGTCGCCCGAACCGGTCATGTACGTGAACATCGCGAACGGGTGACTCTCGTCCTGACTGCGCACCACGAACGGCGCGGCCGATCGGATCTCGTGCATCTCGCCGAGGCCGACCATCGCGGGGCCGGTGTTCGGCGGCTCGTAGGTGAGGGCGGTGCCGTCGACGGCGCCGTAGATCCGGTAGATCCGCGGCTCGCCGCCGGGCTTGCGATCGGGGTGCGGCGCCGCGACGTAGACCGAGCCGAGCGCGCGGACCGGCGCGAGCATCTGCTCGCCGTGATCGCCACAGCACTTGTCGATCGACATGATCTGGTGTCCGCCGAACACGCCCACCGGCTTGCTCGCGGTGATCGGGCTGCCCGACAGCGGCGCGGCCTGCGTGATCTGCGCGTACTGGCCCTTGTTCAGCAGGAACGTGTACGGCTGGTTCGCGGTGCCCGCGGGCAAGCCACCGCCTGCGGTGATGTTCGACTTCGGGCGGATCGTCACCATCGTGCCGTCCTCCTTCGCGACGATGTTGTGCGACGGACCCTGCGGCACCGAGATCGGCGGCGGCGGGCCGGACGGATCCATCGCGCTGACCGCGACGTAGTTGTCGCCCCACGCGCTCGACGGGATCAGCAGCGACGCGCCGGTGGCCGCCGCGGCACCGCCGCCGTACGGCAGCATCTGGTACGCGACGACCGGGAGGTCGGTGGTGAGGTGAAACGCCTTGCCGAGCCCGGTGCCGGAGATCTGGGCCGGGGCGCCGACCGCCGCCGGGACGGGACACGCGACGTGCATGAAGCCGGGGGAGTACGACAGGAACAGGATCGCGACCTGGCCCGGTGCGAGGCCGGTCACCGGGTTGTAGGCGCCGTAGGCGAGCGAGGTCCCCGAGCCGGTGGGGATCTTCGCGAACGTCGCGAGATCGATCTGGATGCCGTTCCACTCCATATTCATGTGGGCCTGTTCGCGCGAGGTGTTGGCCACGAACATCGTGTAGCAGCCGCCCTTCGGCGGGCCCTCGGCGCCGTCCATGTCGACGCCGTAGTAGTCGCAGCCGACCGAGGAGTGGTTCACCTCGGCGGCCGCGCACGCGTTCATGCATGCCCCGTTCGAGCACAGCTGGTCGAGCGGACACGGCGCGGCGTTGCCGTTGCAGTCGACGACGGCCGTGTTGTCGTCGGAGCACACCGGGCACGTATCCGAGCCCGAGCCCGAGCCCGAGCCGGTGTCGTCGCCGTTGCGCGCGGAAGGTCCGCACGCGGCCGACGTGATCCCGAGCGCGACGATGAGAGCCAAGTAGAGCTTTCGCGACATCTGTTTCCCTCGCGCGGCAGACTAATGCACGCGGGCCTCAGATGAATAGTGTCGAGTTCGAGCCGCAATGCGATTTTTCCAGCAGTCACTGCACGTTCTGCGACGGTGGTTGCGCAGGATGCGCAGGGAGCCTGCCATCATGGACCGGCAGCGCCGGGCGCGAAGTCGAACGCGAGGGACACCTCCACGGCACCGGCGAGCTCGATGGGCAGTCGAGACTGATCGAGAGTTGCAGTCCTTGAAGTCTGGATGATCTCCAGATCACGAGTCGAGAACGGCAATGCGCCGAGTGCGTGATGCCGGCCTCTGGCGGACGTTGCTCGGGTGGTCCGGCGGCTGCGGTCGCGGTCGCGGTTGACCGGCCGTTGCCGTCGAACCCGGGAAGCCCGGTTGCTCGTCGGGGTGGCAGGCAGCATGCTGCGCGTCGTGGGCCCTCAGGATCGATCGCCTCGACGAGGAGCTCGTCACCGAGGTGCCACTGGAAGGCCCCGCTCGCGGTTCACGCCGAGGGTGGCCAGATCCTCAACGTCGACGCGCGGGTCGTGGTGCTCGTCGTTCGCCGGTGACCGCGGTACCGTGCGCCATGGCCCGCCGGGCGAAGCCGAAGCAGCCCGCGAAGCCGGCGGACGATCCGCTCGCCGCGGCGGTCGTCGCGGTCCGCGCGGGCCGGCTCGGCGATGCGCTCGCGCCGCTGCTCGCCGCGTGGCGGACGCGACCGAGCGCGAAGCTCGCCGGCGTCATCTCGACGGTGTCGAATCGAACGAAGCTCGACGCGCCGAGCCTGCGCGGCAAGACCGCGGCGGCGATCGCCCGCTGGAACGAGCTCGCCGCGCGCGCGACCGGCGCCGAGCTCCCCGCGCTGCTCGCGAGCCTCGCCGACGCGTCCTCGGGCGAGGCCATCAAGCGGCTCGCCCACGTGGCACGCTGGATGCCGGATCCGCGCGTCGACGAGGCGATCGCGGGCCTGTTCGAGTCGGTGCCGTATCGCGCGACGTCGACGCAGCCGTTCTGGACCAAGCTGTTCGGGCTCGCGACCGCGATCACCGACCCCCGCCAGCTGGTCCGGCTCGAGCAGGCCGACGCGGCCGGCGTCGCCGTGACGATGGGCAACTGGCTGCGCACCCGGATCGCGAAGCTCGTCGAGAGCCTCGCCCCGGCGCTCACCGCGGTGCGCGACGACGAGGCGCCGATCCTCGACGAGCTCGCCACGCTGCTCGGCACGCGCCGGCTCTCAAACGGGACCTTGAACGTCGAGGCGCTCCTGCAGGCGATCTACGACGCGCCCGACGACGATGCGCCCCGGCTCGTCTACGCCGACGCGCTGCTCGAGCGAGGCGATCCGCGCGGCGAGCTCATCACGCTGCAGTGCCGGCTCGCGCAGCGCGAGGATCGCGAGCTCCGCAAGCGCGAGCAAGAGCTGCTCGAGGCGCACGGCAAGCAGTGGCTCGGCGAGCTCGCGCCGGTCGTGATGGCGGGCTATCGGTTCGAGCGCGGCTTCCTCGCCGAGTGTCGCGTCGAGAACCGGCACCTCGATCGCATCCGCAAGCTCGTCGGACATCGCGCGTGGTCCACCGTGCGCAACCTCGCGGGCTCGGCGGCGATCGCGCTTCACCCGGTGATGCGCTCGCTGCGCACGCTCGCGTTCGTGTCCTACGAGGCGCGCAACCACGAGGAGCTGGCCGACTCGTGGAGCGACCTGCTGCTCGGGACCGAGCGCGCGATCGAGGTGCTGCGCTACTCCGGGATCCAGAGCGATCGCCACTGGGAGGACGCGCTCGAGCACAACCACTCGGTCAGGCCCGGCGTGCAGGGGCGCTGGGTTCACGTCCCGCAGACCGAGGAGCTCGCCGCGCTGAGCAAGTGCACGGCGCTGCCGCGGCTGCGCGAGCTGATCGTCGTCGAGGATCCCGAGCTCGTCGCGGCGGCGCTGCTCGCCTCCCCGGTGATCCAGCGCCTGGCGGTGCTCGGCATCGTGTTCGATTCGCGCGACGAGCGCTCGCCGATGCGGTGGTTCGCGGCGGCGCTGCGCGACGCCCCGGTGGCGACGCTCCGGTTCGAGCTCGGCCCGAGCTTTCACACGACGACGCTGCAGCTCGAGCGCGGCGCGCGCGGCTACGAGCGCGTCGCGATGGAGGTCGGGCCGACCTCGCGCAGCAACTGGAGCGAGGCCCTCGTCGACGAGGCGATCGGCCTGCTCGATGCGCTACCGCCGAGCGTGCGCGAGATCCGGATCGCGACCCGCCGGCAGACCGATCCGAAGCAGTTGGCCCGCCTGCGCTCCGCCGTCGCACAGCTGAACCTCGACGTCGGCGAAGTCGGCTAGCTCACTGCGCGACGACGCACATGCGCTGGCCGCCGAAGCCGAGCTCGCCGACCGAGACGACCCACATCGCATCCGCGAAGAACGCCAGCTCGTAGGCGTCGGGCTGCGGTCGCGTGCCTTCGAGCGCGCGCGAGATCAACGTGCCGTGCTCGTCGACGAATCCGACCACGAGATCGCCGTGCACGTTCAGGTAGCTGATCCAGGTCCGCTGCCCGTCGAACGCCACGCGCGGTGACGACGCGAGCTCCGCGAGCTGCACGCGATTCGCGAGCTCGCTCTCGCCGCCGACGCGGATGTCGGTCCGCATCACGTTGCCCTGGTCCTCGTAGACGAGCGTGCCGCTGTTCGAGCGCGCATCCGCGGCGATGCGGGCGCCTTCGCAGCCGAAGTTGCGCACCGACTCCTGGCGCGAGCTGAGCCGCTGCAGGTGACACTGCCTGGCATCGGTCGACCAGGCGATCATCGCGTCGTCGCGATACGCGGTCGCCGTCATCGAGACCACGGCGTCCTTGGTCAGCGTCTCGGTGGGGCTCTGGTTCCAGAACAGCCCCGCAAAGCCGGTCGCCGTCACCCCGAGCGCACCGCCCACGATCGCGACGCGCGCATCGCGAGCCGGCAACACCGGCATGTCCCCGACGAACGTGCCTTCGAAGCGACCGAGCTCGTGATGCGCGGCGAGGTTGTCGCTGACGAGGTCGAGCGTCACCTTGTCATCGGCGACCGCCGCGACGACCAGGCGCTCGGCGGCCAGCGTCGCGGAGACCGACGTGTACTGCGCATCCGCGCGCAAGGTCGTGCCGGCCCGATCGCCCACCACCTCACCACGGCCATCGACCTGGAAGCCGCGGAGTGCACCGCCGGCCTTCGCGACGCTGAAGATCGAGGCACCCGTCCGCGTGCCGACCACCGCGAGATCCAGATCCTTGTCGTCCGGCGTGACCGTCGACCACGATCGCGTGTCGCAGACGACCGGGACGAGCCGGGGCACCGGGTCGTCGCCGATCTCGTCCATCCCCTCCATTCCTCCCGGTGGATCGACGCCGGGCCCTCCCGGAACCGGCATGACTTCAGGGCTGACACACGCTCCCGACAACACCACGATCGCCAAGAAAGACCGCATCCTCCCAGTATCAGGCAGGCTCGATCTTCGGCGCAAGATCCCGCGTCATCTCACGCGGATCCGGAGTGTGCCTCCTGCGGAACCGACGTGATTATCAAGGGTTGAGTCTTGGTCGCGACGGCCGCCGTCGCATTAATGTTATGTCCTCGGGCGTGGAGGCGTTGATGACCGACGATGGCGATCGCCGAAAGTTGCTGTTGATCGACGATAGCGAGATCGTGCTCGCCTACGAGGCGGCGCTGCTCTCGGCGGCGGGCTTCGACGTCCGCGCCGTCAGCTCGCTGCGTTCGTTTCAGCACACGCTCTCGACCTGGAAGCCGCACCTGATCGTGACCGATCTCTACATGCCCGAGATGACCGGTGCCGAGCTCTGCCAGTGGCTGCGCCAGCAGGTCTCGACCGCCCGCATCCCGATCGTCCTGTGCTCGAGCGCGCCCGAGCACGAGCTCGAAGAAGTTGCGCGCGCCGTCGGTGCCGACGCATACCTGTCGAAGCAGGAGGGACTCGAGCAGTTGCCCGAGCGCCTCACCGCGCTGTGCGACGAGATCCTCTGGTGATGCGATGCCCAAGCGAATCCTCCTCGTCGAAGACAGCCCGGTCATCCAGGCAGCCGCGGTCTACGCGCTGACCGGCGCCGGCTACGAAGTCTCGGCCCGCAGCACGTTCGACGAGCTGATGGCCGGCGGCTTCGAGGGCTACGACCTGATCCTGATGGACGTCCAGATGCCCGAGCTGTTCGGTGACGACGTCGCGATGGTCCTGCGCAACGAGCGCGGCGTGAAGACGCCGATCTATCTGTTCTCGAGCCTCGATCCGGCCGAGCTCCGCGTCCGCGCCGAGGCGGCCCACGTCGACGGCTTCATCTCGAAGCAGGACGGGATCGACCATTTGATCACGCGCGTCCGCGAGATCCTCGGTTAGGTGATGCAGCCGAGTGATGCGGCGTGACCACAGGCTGCGTGCGGAAACCAGGGCATACGTGCGCGCCGCCACTCGCTCCGATCGAGGTCTATGCGACGAGTGGGTATGCGCTCGTTCCTCGTCGCCGCCCTCGTGCTCGTGCCCTCCGTCGCGTTCGCGCACATCAGCTTGACGTTTCCCCCGGCACGCACCACGAACCAGAAGCAAGGGGCCTGCGGAACGTCGGCCAGCGTTCGTGGGACCAATGTGACGACGTTCGCACCCGGGGCGACGATCACGGTGACGTGGAAAGAGACGATCGATCACCCGGGGCACCACCGGGTCGCGTTCGACGACAACGGCCAGGACTTCCCGGTCCCGCCGGGTAACAGCCCGGGCGCGACGATGGGCATGCCGACCGTGCTCGTCGATCCGGTCGCCGACATCAGCGGCAATCCTGCCGGTGGCCGCGTCTACAGCCAGCAGATCACGCTGCCGAACATCGAGTGCACCAACTGCACGCTCCAGGTGTTGCAACTGATGACCGACAAGCCGCCGTACACGTCCGACGCGAACAGCAACGACATCTATTATCAGTGCGCCGACATCACGTTGTCGGGGTCGGCCCCCGATGCCGGCGTCCCGCTCGTCGACAGTGGCACCCCACCCGGCGCCGATGCGGGCAACCCGATCATGGGGGAGGGCGGTGGAGGCTGCTCGACCGGCGCCGGCGCAGGGCTGCTCGCGGCGTTCGGGCTCGTCGGGCTCAGGCGCCGCCGGCGTTGAGCGACTGACAGACGGGTTGATAGACGATCTCCGCCCTGGGGAGTTTTGCCCCGAGTGTCTGGTCGGCAAGGAACGAGTAGTGACTCGCGTGGTCGAAGCACCGCTCGACGGTCATGACCGCGAATGTGCCGTCGTCCGCTTGCAGCCGGCATGCGCTCGCTGTTGGAGTGCGGCCATGAAGAACCTCATGCGCGTCGCGATCGGATTGGCCATCGGTGGAGTCGTGTTCGTCGGCGGCGTTGCCGTCGGCAAGGCGACCAAGGAAGCGAAGTTCCTCTCTCGCGAAGAGGTCAAGTGGGTGGACACCGGCGAGCCGGGCAAGAGCCCGAAGTTCGGCTTGCTCTCCGGCGACGAGAAGAAGGGTCCCTACCTCGGGCTACTGCAGATCCCGAACGGCTTCACGTCGCCGTTCCACAGCCACAGCGGTGACTACGAGTCCGTGCAGATCGAAGGCACGAGCTCGCACTGGCTCAAGGGCGAGGACGGCACGAAGGCCAAGCCGATGACACCGGGCTCGTACTGGTCGATGCCGGGCAAGCTCGATCACGTCTCGGGGTGCGCGAAGGGCAAGGACTGCGTGGTCCTGCTCATGCAGAAGACGAAGTTCGACTTCGTTCCGGGCAAGGAAGACAAGAAGCCGGCCGATACGAAGGCGCCGGCGAAGACCGAGCCCGCGAAGACCGCACCCGCAAAGACCGAGCCCGCGAAGAAGATGTGATCCGCCGCGTGCGCTCGGAGCTGGGCTCCTAGGAGGGCTGGTCTCGATCGAGCCACTGCGACGCAGCGTTGGCGACCCGGCGCATCGCCAGGTTCTTCGCCGCACCCATCGCGAACGCTGCGAGTGCGGCGGCGATCGCGCCTCCGAGCCCGCGCTCGACCGCGGTTTTGGGAGCGCGCTCGCGCGGCCGTCGTCCGATGCTACCGAGCAGCGCGCCGAACGCGAGGGCGACACCCACCGCGGCGACTGGATGCGCCGCGATGTGGGCCCTGATGCCGAGCTTTCGCCGCGCCTCTCGCATCCGGCGACCGAGCTCCTCGATGCGAGCCACGAGCGATGCCCTGGCGTCCTCGAGGTGACGCTCGGGCTCTCGAGTTGTCGTCTCCATGCAGTCCTCTTTCGTTCAGCGTGACGGCGTCGCCCGGAGCGGCGAAAGCCCATGGGGCGGGCTCTCGCCGCTCCGGTCGCGTGTAGCGTCGGCTAGCGTCGTCGGAACAAACGCATTCCGATGTAGCCGACGCCGAATGCGATTCCGACTGCCTTGAGCGGATTCGCTTTGATCAGCTCCGTCGCGCGATCGACGTAGATGTTGCTACGTTCGACTGCCTGCTGCTTCACATCCTTCGCGCGGTCCCTGAGCGCGTGGACCTTCTCCTGGCCCTGGTCGACCAGACCCTTGACGCGTTCCTTGACGGCGTCGACGCGTTGGTTGGATCCCGAGTCGGTGTTGCCATTACGGTTGTCCATGGAGCTCTCCTGGAAAGTGACGACGACGTTCAGAGCAGGAGCTGTGCCTCTCGAAATCCAGCTAACTCCGCGATGTCGTGAGGGAGCAGCGTGCGCTCGAGCGCAGCGGGCACGAGGTTGGGCTGATGGGCGCAGCCGCCCCTCGAGCGCCGGCGACACATTTTACTCAAACCTCACGAATGACTCACGATGAGGCATTCCTCATGTGACGCCAGCGCACATACACGAATCAGCGCCGCTTGTCGGGCATGACGATCTCGCCCGCGACTTGATCACGCGACGACCTCGGCGTGATCGTGCGCCCTCTTGCGGCGAGCGCCGGTGGAACTGCCGCGCTCAGATCCGGTGTCCAGCGCGGCTTGCGAACGACCGGCATCAGCTCGGTGACCCCGAGCTCGAGCGCCTCGGGATCGACCACCGTCACCTCGTCGGTCGGCACGATCTGCGCGCGCAGTCGCACGCGACTCGACATCGGACGCGCCGGAAGCTCGGTCAGCTCGAACGAATGGTACGGGGGGCCGGCCAATTCGAGCGCGAGTGCACGCGCGATCTGGCGGACCTCGATCGCACACGGACGCAGCGAGGGATCCTTCTCGAGCATGCGATGGATCAGGTTGCAGAGCTCGATCGGTGCGCTGCAACGGTCCCGCAGCGGCTCCGGCTCGCCCATGAGGTGCATGCAGACGACCTCGGCGAGCGTGCGACCATCGAACGGTGGGTGGCCGGTGAGCGCCTCGTAGGCGATCACGCCGAGCGCGTAGATATCGCACGGCGGGCCGATGTTCTTGCCCGTGGCTTGCTCGGGGGACATGTAGATCGGGGTTCCAGGGGTGAGCCCGTCGAGAGTGAGCCGTCCCATCGGGCCCAGCAGCGCGACCCCCCAGTCGATCAACCGGAGCGGGAAGTCGCGATCACTCGGCGTCAGCAGCAAGTTGTCGGGCTTGAGGTCACGGTGCACGACGCCGCGCGCATGGACCGATGCGAGGACGTCGGCGATCTCGGCAAGCAGCGTCGCGAGCTCCAGCGAGGCGAGCCTCGAGGTGAAGTGCAGCCGGCTCGCGAGCGTCTCGCCTTCGACAAGCTCCATCGCGATCCACGGCCGATGATCGTGGAGGACGTTGCACTCGTACACGCGCACGACACCGGGATGGCGAATGTCCTCGAGGATCGAGGCCTCCTGCACGATGCGCGTCGCCATACCGGGCTGCCTGCGAAGCTCGGCATGCATGACCTTGATCGCCGCGCGGCGCGGCAGCAGCGTATGAACGGCCTCGTAGACGGTGCCCATCCCGCCGCGCCCGATCTCCTTGACGATTCGATACGAGCCGACGACGGCATTCTCGCCGAGGTCCGCGAGGCTTTCAGGCGCCATGACCCGCGTGTCGTGCAGGAAGCCTGCCGACACCCCGCGGTTTGAAAGTTGTGAGGTCTCGAGCGCGTCGTTGTAGCGATAGCGCACGGGCTCGTTCGCACCGAGCCGCGCTGGCACGTCGTGTGCTCGTTGATTGGCGAGTAATGGTCACCCCTCAGGTGAAGGCCGCTCCCGAGGACCGATCCGAGGCCACGCTACACCCAGGTGATCGGGTCTCTGCATACCGCATCGAGGCTCTCCTCGGGACCGGCGGGATGGGGTGGGTGTTCCGCGCGCGCCACCTGCTCGACGATCACGTCATCGCGCTCAAGGTCTTGCGCGAAGATCAGCTCACCCTGGATCGCTCGGTCGACCGCATGATGCGAGAGGCGGCCATCCTCGCGTCGGTCTCGCACCCGGGGATCCCATGCCTCCACGAGTGCGGCCTGCTTCCCGACGGCCGGCCGTGGATCGCGATGGATCTCGTCGACGGCACGCCGCTCGCGGCGCGCATGCATCAGCAAGGCGTGGTCTCGCCCGACGAAGTGATCGACCTCGTCGGGAGTGTGGCCGACGTGCTGGCAGCCGCGCACGATCGCGGCGTCACGCATCGCGACCTCAAGCCCGACAACATCTTCCTCACCCCGCACGACGGCGGCTATCCCGTGCGCGTGATCGACTGGGGGATCGCCCATCACCTCGCGGGAGCTCGCTACACGAACATGAACGAGGCGATCGGAACGCCGACGTACATGGCTCCCGAACAAGCGCGCGGCGGACCCACCGACGGCCATTGCGATATCTACGGGCTCGGGATCGTCGCGTACCAGGCGCTGACCGGGCGGCCGCCGTTTGTCGGTTCGAGCTCCGTCGAGATCCTCGTCCAGCACTTGAACCGTCCCGTTCCTGCGCTCGCACCGCGTTGCCCCGACGCCCCGATCGGGTTCGTCGAGCTCGTCGAGAACATGTTGATCAAGAGCTTCGAGAACCGCCCGACCGCCGTGGAGGTGCGAGCCACGATCGGGCACCTGCGCGAGGATCGCAGTTCCGCGTACATCTCGTTCTACATCGACGGCATTCCGGCACCGATCGTCGACGGCGAGCTCACGCTCCCGACCCGGGCGCGTCGCGAATCGGCCGAGTGAGCTACGCGTCGGGACCTTCCATCAAGCGAAGGTCGTCCAGGTCGAGCTCCTCCATGATGTCGTGGACGACGACGTCCTCGTCGAGGATGGTGCGACGCGACACGGGCTCCCGCTCGTCGTCCTTCCCGTCCTCGAGACCTGGCTCGTCGGTTTTCGGATCGTCGGGATCATGTCGATCGCCGCGAGCACGCGATCGCTCGTCGAGCTCGGAGGCTTCGGGTTGCTTGTCACGCGGCATGAGTCGTGTGCCAGCAAGCCAGGTGCCACGAGCGCACCGTGGGAGACGAGCTCGCCGGCGGCATCGGCGCGCGTGCGAACCTGCCCGATCGTGGCGCGCCAGCGCGTGTGAGACAGCGCCTACGGCGTAGCCAGACGTTGCCGGTAGGCGGTCAGTGGAACGTGACTTTCGACGGAGCGATGCGCCGTCGCATGCCCTCGACCGAGTACACGACCAGCTCGAGCAGCCGGCCGACGACGGACTCGAGGAACCTGGGATGATCCGCCTGCGGCGCGAGTGAGATCGGTCTCGTCGTCGTGATCATGCGCGACCACGACAGCACGGCTCATGCCATCGATCGCCGGCGAGACAACGCGGACTTCGGCGGCGGCGGCGTGCGTGGTGGCCACGGTGACCCGAGATCGCTCACCGTGATCGTGCTTCGACGCGCGCGAGCGGGAGCGAGAACGAGAACTCCGCGCCTTCCCCCTGCTTGCTCGCGACGTTGATCTTGCCACCGTGCGCGTCGACGATCCCCTTGGCGATCGAGAGCCCGAGCCCGGCGCCGCCCTTCCTCGTGCGGCCACTCCAGTAGCGATCGAAGACGTGCGGCAGCTCGGCGTCGGTGATCCCGGGCCCCTTGTCGCGTACCGCGATGATCGCGTCCTTGCCGTTGCGCCTCAGCGAGATGTCGATCGGTGCACCGCGCGCGTGCTTGAGCGCATTGCCGATCAGGTTGCCGAGCACCTGCAGCACGCGATCTCGATCTGCGGAGACCAGCGTGGCCTCGTCGGGAACGTGCGCCACGATGAGGCCACCACTCTCCTTTGCGAGGAGCTCGTGGTCGGCCGCGGCCTGCTTGATGATCGCGACCGCATCGACGGTCCCGCGGTTCAACGTGAGCGCACCGCTCTCGATCGCGCTCGCCTCGAGCAGGTCGCGGATCAGGCGCTCCGCACGTGCCGAGGCGCGCTCGATCGCCCCGAGATACCGCGCGGCGTCGCCGCTGACCTCGTCGCGCAGTGCCTCGCACGCGAGGCTGATCGCGTGCAGCGGACCGCGAAGATCGTGCGAGACGACCGCGAGCACGTCGTCGCGTGCCCGCGCGGCCCGGGTCGCCACGGCGAGCGATCTCGCCGATTCGGCCTCGGCGCGTCCGATGCGGATCGCGAACCGGATCCGCAGCGCGAGGCGTCGCGGGGAGAGATCTCGCTTGGGGAAGAAGTCCGTGACCCCGGCATCGACCGCGGCCTGCAGCAGCTCTTCGTTCTGCTGGTCGGTGACGAACACGACGGGCGCGACGTTGCCGTTCGACCGCAGCCGCTTCGTCAGCTCGATCCCGCTGGTGCCGTGCAGGTCGTGATCGAGCAGCAGGCAGTCATACGGCTTCGCGGCGACTTGCGCGAGCGCCTCGTCGGCGGTGGTCACCTCGTCGATCTCTGCGGCGAGCTCGCTCTGCTCGATCGCTCGCCGGATCGCGAGGCGATCGATGACGTCACCATCGATCATGAGGATCCGCACGCTCATGACTGCGCGGTCTCCATCGGTGCGAACTCCGCGACCGACCAGTAGCCGCGCATGGCGTCCATGATCTGACGGAACCGCTCCGGTGCTGCCGGCTTCACGAAATAGCCCGCCGCTCCGAGACAGAACGCGGCCTCACGATCCCGCGGATCGTCCGCGGTGGTGAGGACCACTGTCGGGATTCGTCTGAGGCGTCCGTCGACCCGCAACTCGCGAAGCATATCGAGCCCCGACATCCGAGGCATCCGCAGATCGGCCATGATCACGAGCCGCTCCACCGGCAGCTCGGAACCACGCAGCAACGCGAGCGCCTCGAGCCCGTCACGGGCGACGGTGATCGAGGCGACTTCGGGTGCCTGCGCGAGGGCGCGACGGACGTTCATCACGTCCAGATCGTCATCCTCGACGAGCAGGAGGTGAATCTTCTGCGTCTTCATCGAACCCCTGCGAATCAGCTCTGCTCGACTTCTCCTGGATGACCGGCGCTGACGCCGGGGTTGGCAACGGCCGGGTGACCGTTCGAACCGTTGCCGCTCGAACCGCCGTTCGAACCGTTGCCCGTCGGCGCCGCGGCCGTCGGGGGAGGCCGCATGCCGGAGCCAGTCGGAGGATGGCCATGGCTCTCGGCGGGCAGCGCTGCCTTCGCATCGTGCCGTGGCTCCTCGAGCCGGCGGTACAGCGACCGCCGATCGATCCCGAGGATTCGCGCGGCGTGCGTCTTGTTGCCGCCCACGGCATTGAGCACCTGCCGAACGTAGCGCCGCTCCATCTCGTCGAGCGTGATGAGCTCACCCGGTGATTCCGTGGTGATCACGATCTTCGAGCTCTGATGCTCCTGCACCTTCGCGGGCAGGTCATCGACCGTGATCTCGTCGAGCCGGCACAGCGCGACCGCGCGCTCCATGCAGTTCTCGAGCTCGCGGACGTTGCCCGGCCAGTCGTAGTCCATCAGCAGTCGCGCGGCGGGTCCGGAGATCCCCTGGACCGGCTTGTTGGTGCGGCCCGCGATGCGCTTCAAGAAGAACTGAGCGAGCAAGAGGATGTCGCCCGCGCGCGAACGCAACGGCGGCACCGGGATCGCGACGACGTTGATGCGATAGAACAGGTCCTCGCGGAACCGCTTCTCCTCGACCTCGGTCTCGAGATCGCGATTGGTCGCCGTGACGACGCGCGCCTCGAACGGCACTTCCTCGTCGCCGCCGACCGGGCGGACCCTGCGCTCCTGGAGCACGCGCAGGAGCTTGACCTGCATCTCGGTCGGCATCTCGCCGATCTCGTCGAGGAAGATCGTGCCTGCACCGGCCTGCACGAACAGGCCGGCACGCGAGCGCTTGGCGTCGGTGAACGCACCACGGACGTGGCCGAACAGCTCGCTCTCGAGGAGCGGAGCCGGCATCGCCGCGCAGTTCACCGCGACGAACGGATGATCGCGCCGCGGCGACAGGGTGTGGAGGGCGTGCGCGACCAGCTCCTTGCCGGTACCGGACTCGCCGGTGACCAGGACCGTCGCGTCGCTGTCGGCGACTCGCCGGATCATCTCGATCGTCTCGCGGATCGCCGGGCTGTTGCCGGCGATGCCATCGATCGGGACGTCGCGGTCGGCCGCCGAACGCAGGCGCTTCACCTCGCGTTTCAGCGACAGGTGCTCGAGTGCCCGACCCACGGCGATCGCGAGTGCATCGACCTTCACCGGCTTGGTGATGAAGTCGTAGGCACCGGCACGGATCGCGGCGATCGCGGTCTCGAGGCCGCCCTGGCCGGTGAGTACCAGCGGGAGCAGATCCGGGTGCCGTTGACGCAGCTCCTGACAGAGCTCGATGCCGGACATCCCGGCCATCTGAACATCGGTCACGACTACGTCGGCCGGATCGGTCCGCAGGTGCTCGAGGCACTGTTGTGCGGAATTGACGGCGTCGACATCGAACCCGCGCTTGCGCAAGCTGTCGCGCAAGAGCACGGCCGTGTCGTCATCATCGTCGACGATCAGGATGGTTCCGTTCACTGCGAGGTCATACCTTTCTACCGCCAACGAGTCCAGACGAGGCACTGGACCGAGGTCGCGCTCATATGGCGGGGCCCGGGCGTCGACCAGCAACGAAGCTGACGATCGCCAGGATGAGCGCAACAATGAAGACGACCTTCGCGATCCCAGCAGCGCCGAGGGCGAGACCGGTGAACCCGAAGATCGCTGCGATCAGCGCGATGACGAAGAATGCGATCGCCCAGGAAAACATGAGCTTTGTCTCCGCAAGGTTATGCATTCCGATCGGTGCAGCGTACATGCCAGTTTGATGCCGACTCGCAACTCGCGCAGATGCGTGGATCGTGGTCGGCAAACGTTGGGCGACCGTGCGTTAACGCCCAGCGTGCCCGTTAGCCCGTCCGGTGCGCGGAGGAGCCTCATCTGCACGCGTCATGGCGCGATCACGGTCGCGTCGACGGGGGAGACCTCGTCGATCACGGTCTCGTTCACGGTGTGGGCGAGCCGGTCGACCGCGAGCACCGCGAAGCCGAATGCTGCGAACACGATCTGGTTGACACGACGAGCGAGCGCGAGCGCGACCCCGAGCGAGGCGGGCGCGTTGATCAACGCGAACAGCGTGTAGTTGCCGCCCTCGGCGACGCCGACCCCGAGCGGGACGATCGTCGAGAGCCAGCCCAGCACCACGCCGGCCGAGAGCACCACGATCAGCTGTGGGGTTCCGAGCGAGTAGCCCGAGGCGATGATCGCGATCCAGACCACGCCGCGCTGCAGGAGCTGCGAGATCACGACGAGACCGGCCGCCGCGAGTCGATGATCGGCCTGGAGCTCACCGCGCAGCCGCCGGTCGAGCTCGCGTGCCGGCCGCTCCCAGCGTTCGCAGCGCGCGTCCGAGATCAGCCGAACCCGCCGTGCAGCACGCGTCAGCGTACCCAGCACACCTCGTCGGACGAAGACGATCACCGCCACGGCAGCCGCTGCCGCGCATACACCCGTGGCCGCGAGCGCGAACCTCGCGGAATCGGGGAGCTCGAACACCAGCGCGGTCACGCCCGATCCGACCGCGACCACCACGAGCGACACGACGACCCCCGCGAGCGCCACGAACATCACCGCCGCCACGATCCGCTGCGTCGAGCACGTCCGCGCGAGGAGGCTCACCTTCAAGGCCTCCCCCACGTTCGCGCCCGGCGTCACCGAGTTCACCGCGCGCCCCGCGAGCTGCGCCACGCACACGTCGCGCAGGCTCGGCGCGCCCGGGCCGCGCGTCATGAGATAGATCGCGCCGGCATCGCACATCGCCGCGGTCGCATCGATCGCGAGCAGCAACCCGAACCACGGGCCGATCGCTCTCAGCTGATCGACGAGCGTATCGATCCCTACCGTCCAGATCATGAGCACGAACGCGACGAGCCCGAATACGAGCGAGAGCCGGGTCACCCAGCGAAGCCAGGTGGGCGCGCTCGGATGGTTCGTGCGGGGATTCACCGAGGAGGAGCTCCGACCACGAGCCGGTTGACGACCTCGTCCACACCCTCGATCCCGGCGACGATCGACTCGATGCGCGCGAGCTCGCCGACGTCGGGGACGCTGCCATGCAGGATCACCCGATCGCGGTCGACCTCGAACCCGAGCTCGCCGCGTGGCGAACGCGATACCAGGAGCGCCTCTGCCACACGCGCGTAGAGCATGCGTTCTTGATCTGTCATCTGCGCACGGAGCCGCGCGTCGCGAAATCGCTCGTCGGCCTCGCTCTCCTGGTGCTGCGTCGGCCGGAACGAGCTGTCGGGCTCGGGCACCGTGTTCCTGATGATCTCGTCGTAGCTCTGTGGAATTCGACGTCGGTCGGGCGCCATGGAGTGAGGCAGTGCAGCAGCGGTGCCAGCACGAGGATGCGGGAATCAGATGACCCGAAAATCGGTGACGGGCGTGATCGCTCGCTGGGGCGATAACGCTCGGCGCGATGGCGGTTCACCCGGCCGGAACCGATGCAACCGCATGAAGCATCGCGAATCACGCGCTCGGCATCGAGCATGCAAGGCAACAGCGTCATGCTGGTCGAGGCTAACCAGCTCGAAGGTCGCGCGACTCGCGACTGAGTTTTCGACGGCACCTGGCTCGCGTTCCACCCACGCGAGCAGTGTTGCCATGACCCCCGCGCTCCAACGCGGGTCCCGCCGGTAACCTCCCCCAGGTTATCGGCGGTTTTTTTTGGCTACTGCTTCGTCAACGCGGCGAGCATCTCGTCGGTGGCCTTGATCGCGGCAGGGCCGAGTGCCGCGATCGCGGGATCGTCGCGCTTGATCTCGCCGCGCCACAGTGCGCGCCACAACGTGTGGAGCTTGCGCTCGCGTGGCGCGTCGACCGGAGCGACATCGAGGCCGGCCGCCCACGCGAGGTCATCGCCGAGGAGATCGATCATCCATGGCCCGGGAGGCTGGCCTTCGAGGTTGGGGACGAAGACGAACATCGCCGGGCGTGACGGCGTCGTCGTCGAAAGGATCGCGAGATCGGCGGCCCCGAAGCGGGAGGCGAGCCCGATGGCCCGAGCGGCCAGCCCGAGCCGCCCGTTGACAGCCTCGTAGCGCGCACGATCGATCGCGAGGATCACTGCCTGCGCCGCGCCGATCGTCGAGCCGTAGCGTGCCGGGATCGGGATCGGGGCGATCGCCGTGGGGCGCTCGAGGAGGAGCTGAAATCCACGACTGCGTGGGAACGCGAGGCGGGGATCGAGCCGCCCGAACGCCGGCGTGTCGGAGCCGGCGAGCTGGCCGTGCCGGAGCGCGCTCACCGCGACCACGTCGGCGGTGGTTGCGGGGACCAGCGGTGCGAGCGAGAGATCCGGGCGGGCACCGGCGACGTCCTGCGCGTACTCGATCGCGAACCAGGTGGGCTCGCGGGTCGCGATGAAGACTCCAGGACCTGCCGGCAATCCGCCGAGGACATCGGTCGCGAGTCGCGCGGGCGCCGGACCGGGATCGTCGACCCCGAAGGCCGGACCGGCGAGCAAGGCCGCGCCGACGAGCGGAACCCCGGCGAGGGCGGCGACGAGGTGGCGGCGAGCCGATGGGACCGCCCGGACGATACCGCTCGGGATGACCGCGCACCCGATCGCGAGTAGCGCGAGCAGCGCCGTCGGATCGCGATCGACCACGGCGGCATGACCACCGGCGAACACGATCGCCCCGGCGAGCCAGCGCGCCTGTGGCAGCCCGGTGGCCGCCGCGAAGCCAGCCCCGAGCAGCCCGGCTCCGAGCACGATCACGCCGGCGCCGCGACCGGCCGAGGCCACCACGACCGCGGCATCGGGAGATGCGCCGGGCAGGCTCCCGATCGCGCCGATCCACAGCAGCACGATGACGACCCCGACGGCGAACACCCCGATCGCGAGGACCTCCTTGCCGCCTGTCCGCCACAGCCAGACCGCGACGAGCCCGCCGAGCAGCGCGCCGAGCCACGGCGCACTGCCGATCGCGATCGCGGCGCAGGCGAAGCCGCCGAGCACCCGTCGGGCGTCCGGCTGGCGGGCGTGCTCGAGGGCAAGCGCGATGGTCCAGACCACCGCGCACGCCGTGAGGACCGAGGGCCCGGCAAACCCTGCCACATCGCGGAACTGCGGCGAGAGGGCGAGTAGCACCACGGAGACCACGCCGGCGCCCGGGTCCTTCGGCAGGAGCGCCCGGGCCGCGCGGAGCACGCCGACGAGCAACGCCGCGCCGAGCAGGGCGTTCACCACCGCGAGCCGGAATCCGGGTTCACCGACGGGGAGGTAGGCGGCGACTCCGGCGACGAGGCCGTACAGCGGCGCCGCGGCGGACCGCTCGAGCTGGGTCGCCAGGACGGCATCGCTGGAGCCTTCGCCCCAGCCGGCTCCAGCCGCGCCCAGCACGAGCAATACGAGCGCGATCGTGAAGACGCCGCGATCGAGCCACGAGAAAGCACGCTCCATGTGTGCGCCGAGCCTGCCACGAGGCGCGTCCAAGAAGGTATGATGGTGTGACAGGCATGGCCTCTATCCGGATCGTCGACGACTGGCTGCGCAGCCCGGCCTCCGCACCCAGCCATTATCGATCCGTGATGGTGATCGCGGAGAAGTGGGCCGAACAGCGCGTGCTGATGCGGGCTTACGCCGACAGCCGCGATCAGACGCGACCGACGATCGTGTTGCATGGTCAGGAGCTCGCGATCGGGCCGGCCGGGATCGATCACAACGGTCCCTGGGGTGTCCACGTCGGAAACTCCATCCCCGACGGGGATGGCCGCGCCCAGGAGATCAAGGATCACCTCGAGGCCGCGGCTCGCCGGCTCGCCGGCTCGAAGGGCAACCCGCCCCGGCTGGCCGACGAGGAGCCGACGTTCGAACGCGAGCCCACCGCGAACTGGGGCCCCGGCGCACCGCGGATCTTGCCGAAGCGGCCCGATGTCCACGCGCGCTCGCCGCAGGTTGAGGTCGTCGGGCCGGTGGGTGCTGCCCGCATCCCGCAGCACCAGGCCGCCACCTACGTCCCGCAGATGCAGCCCGCGACGCATATTCCCGCAGCGACGCCGATGGCCGCTCCCTCGAATCCCGAGCTCCGCCAGATGCCGATGCCCCGGCCGCGATCGCGCACGCGCCAGCCGCCGCTCTCCAATCGCACGGCGCTCGGCTACACGTCGGGCTCGGGCGCTCAGTCGGCCGTGGTTCGCCTCGGGCTGTCACCGCAGGTCTCGGCGCGGCTCG